>Ga0307928_10002333_pt1 | contig 14619 bp, 27 predicted proteins | sample AceLakmetagen232_FD_201815 | JGI IMG/M metagenome (GOLD analysis project Ga0307928, IMG submission 201815) | Saline water microbial communities from Ace Lake, Antarctica - #232 | ecosystem: Environmental > Aquatic > Non-marine Saline and Alkaline > Saline | place: Antarctica: Ace Lake... | reverse complement strand
ACAACAAATTAAAAGGAGTTTTGTTTTAATTCTTTGCTTATAATTACACTTAGGACATCTACCAATTATTCCTTTTTTCCCCTTAGAACCATTTTTTCTCATACATTTTAAAAGAACTACTACTATTTAAAGATTTCCAAAATTATATAGATTTAAGCAAAACAAATTACAAACCCCAAAGATAACAAATATTAAAAACCCTGTACCAATCATTGAATTAATTAAGCCTATCATTATAATCATTAATTTCCTTTAAGGTATGTGTTCCTAAATGTTGGTTTGGTTCTATTGCTTTTCCATATATCTTATCTCTCTGCTTTGTAATTAAACCAATCATTCTTTCAGTTTCCTTTACAAATTCCTTTTCCATCCATTTTAAAGTTTCCATTTCTTGTTCTATTGTTTTTATTTTCATGATTATAAAAGTACAGGATTGGGATGCTTCCTGTACTGTGGGTTTGTTTGGGTGATTGTAAAATATCCCAAGAGGTAAAAGAGGTGAACCAAAAACCTCTAAGGATATCTCAACATGAGTTGAGTATGAAGTGATATTCTCTAGAGAGAATATAAAGGCAGGGATGATTAAGATGATGAAAAAGAGGTTATCCCTGCCTCTCAATTAATGATGTTAAATTGAGTATTATTCCAAAGGAATAACTGTGTATCTTGTGCTTAAACCTTCTCCTGCCTTACTAACTTTAATAGTTTTTACTTCAGCTTTAGCTTTTATTACAGCTTTAAGTTGTTCTAAAACACTATTAGGAACTCTATAATCTTCACCATTAATTACAATTACATTATAACTATATGGTTTTCCTTCTGTGTCTGTTCCTTCTCGTAAAAACATTTCTTGCGAAACACTTACAGCTTCCAAATCTGCAATATTCTTTGATTTGCCTGTATAATTTATAGCACTTTCTTTGATGTTTGTCATTTTTGTTTATCCTCCGTTTTATTTAATTGAATATTATCCTTCAAAGACGAACCCTCTAATTTATCAAACCCTTTATTTAACTCTGCAATTGATTTAATTTCTTTTCCTTCAATTGATATAGTAATATTCTTATCTTTAAGTGCTTCATCTCTTTTATCTGATAAATTATCTCTCCATTCTGCATCTACTTTAGGTTTAATTAAAATTGTATATCTTCCTTCAAGTACATCTTCTAATGCAGAAATTAATCCTTTTATTATTTCCTTATTCATTTGTGTTCTTTTTGTGTAATTTTAACTCCTTTACAATCATGTCCAGATGGAGTTATTTCTTCAATACCTGAATCATCAAATGTGGCATAAAATTTATTTCCACAATAACAACATTCAACATAAACAGAATGTTCTGCCTGATATTTATCCATCTTTACCTTTTTTATATTACTCATTTTCTTCAAAATACGAAGCTTTGTTCGTTCTTTTAATTAAAAAATCATTAACTATATCATCTAAAATAAAAAAATCTTCTAGAGGAATCCATTGATCTTTTCCTATTCCAAGATTTTGTTCTCTATAACTGTAATGCAATTCTGAAACATAATGTAATATGGTTGTCATTCTTGAACTAATGTCTACCTTCCTTTTGATTATTGGTGTCCGAGATAGGAACTTCCCTTTTATCAACAGGTACCTGTTGGCTCGGACTATGATTCGTGATGGGTGATGATTGTCCACCTACTAAATTCTTTCCACATAAACATTTAACATCTATATTAGGTGATTCCATTTCTCTAGATTCTTTTATCCATTTTGCAATTTCTCTATTAATCGTTTGCAAAAATTCTACTGCTTCTTCTTTTGTTTTAACTTTTTGAATATAAACTAATGCTGAAAGATTTGCATTTAAATTATACATTTTTTCACTTAATTTCATTTGACGGTTTCTTAGTATTTAATTCCAATTCATCTGCAAGATCTCTTAAATAGTCTTCATCTGAATCATAATCATAATCTGTCATTATTTCCCATTCTCCTTATATTTATCTAAAATTGATTTAATATGTCCTATATACATATCAAAAAACTTATGTTTTGTTAAATCATATTTCTTACATAACTTTAATCTTATTTCTTGTTTTTGAATTGGTGACCAATTATTGCTAATCGCAATAAAATGATAATTACTTATATCATGATTAAATCTTTCTATTTTTGTTTTATCTGATAGGGTTTTCATTTCAAATTCTCCCTTTCTAATTCAACTATAAGTTCCTCTGCTGTTATCTGAACTACACCAATTTTACCTTTTAAGTATGCTGTATGTAATTCTTTTAGTTCTTTTATAGTTATATCCTCAAAATTAATATTCATTTGTTATACTCCATTTTTTCTCTTAAAGCTGTAATTGCAATTTTTATTACTTCAGAAGCATTCTTTGCTTTACATTTAATCTTAAAAATCATTATTTCATCCTTTACATCTTCAGTAACTAATAAGTGTTTTATTTGTGTGTTCATTTTATCTTAACTTTATTAACATTATATAGTTTATATAGTTATGGGTTCTAATTTCCCATCACTCCTATTTTTTCTATATTCATAATAAACTTTCCCTGTTTTAGAAATTCTTTTTCCTGGTAAAATTGCAGTTCTTACCATATCTCTTTTAATATTTGTAGATCCTATTTGATGATCTTTAGAATAAATAATTTTTTTTGGTGACTTCATCACCTTAAAAGTTTTTTCTTTTTCTTTGTTAAACTCATGTTCAAAATTTAATAAACCCATGAATAATTTAGTTTATTTCTATATTTAAACCCCTATCAAAGAAATATAAGCAAGGGAATTTAAAAAACTCCCTTGCATGACTAAGGAAAATGATTAATATTGACAAAGCAAAGTTTAAAACTTGTTTAAACTCGTTATTGTTTCGCCGTTCCTTAGTCGGTTTAATAATAATTTAATTAATTGTTTTCTATTTCTCCGTTGCTTCTAAATTTATATTCATTCCTTTCTATATCTTCTTTTATTGATTCGTCACTATTATTTTCTTCTATTTCTGAATAACCTTTTTCTTCTAGTTCTTGACATATAGAATGATATAAATTTTTAAATGTTTCGTCGTCGTTTATTTCTTCGCCGTTTTCATCTTCAAAAAATAAATCAATAGTATTTGAATGGCAATAAAAATTGCTTAAACTTCCTTGTTTAGCTGTTATTGTTATATTTTTATATTCAAATGATCCAATAAAACTTAAGCCGTCACCCTGACAATATGAAAGAGAATAAAAAAGTTCTAAATCTCCAATAACTTTTATATTATTATTTTCTAATTCATTATTTAAACTTTCTTTTAAAAAATCATTTAAAAAATAATGCTCGTTTCTTTCTCTAAATTCATTTAAAACTTTCTCTTGTATATTTTTCCCTAATTCTTTAAATTCATATAAATTAATTGTTTTTGTTTCCATGTTTTAACCTCCTTTCTTCTCTTATTTTTTCTAAATTAATTATATGTTCTGCTAATCTTGATTGTTTTTTAGATTTTCTAATACTTGGATCGTGATATTCTCTTGAACATCTAGAACAACAAGTTAAACAATGTGCAGGTCTTTTTGGTTTTGATCTCATACCTCTGCCACCTTTACCATTTACATTATGTCTTTCAAATTCTCTACCACAAATTATACAGTTTAGAATCATTTTATTAATTTAATTAAATCATTAATAGATTTTTTAATTTCATTTATTTTACTTGAATCTGCATTTGGATTAGCTTTTTTATATTTGAATATTGCCATTTTTAGTTCTTTTATGAATAATTTGTGGTTTTTTTGTAGTTTGTTCATTTTATTTTTTGTTGAAATTATCAAATCTATGTGTAAAAAGACAAGTAAGACAGATAAGACAGGCATCTCAGTTTATTTACACATGGAGAATAAGTAGGGAGTACCTGTCTTAATAGTCTTATCTGTCTTATTTCCATTTTAAACCAAACCATGCTCTCACTTGTTTTTTAATTATAATGTTATTTTCAAACCAATCCATATAAGTTTTACCTGATTCAATACCCTTTTGTTTCATTTTTTTAGATATAATAATATCAGACATTGATCTATGATTATTATCTTTCAACCATTGATTCAATTTCTTTTCAAAATTTGATTTAGTTAAATGACTTTCAACATCATCTGTTGTAAATTCTGTAATGAATTTTTCTAAAGGATCTGATCTATCTTCATACATCTTTTGCCTTTCCTCAACAGTTCCTTCTTTATGAAATTCTCTTTTTTCAAGTAATTCTTTTAATAAATCCAAACATTTACCTGCAAGATTACTATATTCTTCTTCTGGAATTTCTGAAAGTATATCTTTTTTCTCACTAAATTGATTAGGAAAATCTACAATCATCCATCTCCTGTAAAATCCAACAGTTTTATCTGTTGTAGTTGGAAGGTTATTTGTTGCTATAATTATCTTAGCATAATTAATTTCTTCAAATGGATTCTTATTTTTATATTCAAATCCAATAACATCTCCACCTGTTAATTTTTTTAATGTAGAAGTTTTACTCATTTCATTGAAATTAGTTTCACCCATCATACAAACTAATTTCTTATGAAGTCTTGTTACTTCAAATCTAGATGTTAATAATGTATCTAATTCAGTTGAACATATATTATTAATTCCTATAAATTTCTTTAATAGATTTAAGAAACAACTTTTACCATTCATTCCACCACCAATAAAACAAAATAATCTATTAATTGGGTAATCAGGTAATAAACTATAAGCTATAATTTGATATAATGTTTTGATATTATCCCCTCCTACCCATTCATTAAATATTTTATCCATAATAGGTGTATCTTTACTTCCGTTTACATCATAAGGAATAGGATTAGTTACAAAATATTCAGGTGTAGCGTCAAAACTTTCTTCTGTATTAATATCATATATTTTATCTTTAAATTGAATCCATGTAGTTTTAACATCTTTAGGCGTATTTTTTCTTCCTTCTTGTTTTAAAGAGTTAATAATTTCAGTTCTATTCTTTGAACTAATAATATCTTTACCTGTTGCTTCTTCAATCATATTTAATATATCAACATCATCAGATAATTCCCAAAATTTTTTTATATCGTTCCACATCCAAAACATGCCTGACTTATCATAAAATATAGGTTTAAGTTCGTTAAATCTTTTTGCCTGTCCTTTAGTTGTAAATATTTCTTCTGCCTTTGGTTTTGTATCTATAAATGAAATATAATTTTTTATTGTATCAACCCAATATCTTCCTTCTTTTGTTTCAAACATATTTTCAGATTGATTATTAAAAAATCCAAGTCCACATCTAACACCATCATCTATTGCTTTAATTATTGCAGGATAAGTTGATTTAAGATAATCTACATTCTCTTTATTGACTTGGTAACGATAGTTTTTATTATCTTTTTCTTTTGGTTTTTCTTTTTTATTTGTCATTTTCTTTATTTTTTTTAAACATAAAACCACAGAAAAAATTAATTGTGGCTAATCTTAAATTAAATTTTTTTAAATACAACTAAATCTCTAATAAGATTTAGAGTAAACTTTTCTTCCTTAGCAATGTTAACCATTTGGGGTGTACATTGTTGTGAAGAATAAGGTAATACATATCTCATGTCCTCCTTAAATCCATTATTCTCAAACATATTAATTATCTTAATTATATGATCTTCAAACTTCTTATCATTATTCCATTGCGTTGGTTGAATAACAAAAGCTACATAACCTCCTTTCATCTATATTAAACTCTAAACTTAATTTCTTATGAATATCAATAGCACTTTTCATTAATCCTTCAAGTAAACCTTCCTCACCTTGAACAACTTTAACTTCCCATTTAATTCCTTTAGTATTCTTAGTTAATTTAACAGAACTTTTTGGAGTAGCTTGGAAATTATCTTGTGATGCATCATTAATATTAAAATCTTTTTTGAATTTTTCGTATTCCATTATTTCCAACTTACCTCATCTATCTTAGGTTCTTTATATTTTCTACATTCAGGACACAAATCCTTAGAAGTATCTATATCAAATAACTCACCACATTTAATACACCTCTTTAGATTTATCATAACTCACCCCTATACTCATCAAATTTAATTATATCAAACCAAAGTATTCTTTCTTTCTCATGTTTTTTCTTACCTTCAAAATGTTGAACATAAAGATGATCTTCACCAACAACTAAAATATAACAAAAGAAATAATCATTATTAGAATCAATAATAAATGCTTTTATATCTTTATTTAAAAAGTATTCAGCTTTTTTCCTTAACAATTCAATCCTATCAATAACCATAATAAACTAATTATCTTATTCTTTAAATATCTTTCTATTTTATCACTGTCACTAAGTAATTAAAACACCAAACCAACAACTTTAAATAAAACAAACTCCTTAAATTATTTATGTGATTTTTTATTGTGAGGAATTATAAGCCGTGCCGTTAAATATTATAGGGTTGCAGAATCCCTCACAATTCTATTAAGAAAACATGGTTTATATATTTACCTTTTAACTTTTCTCTTTCTTTCTCCCTTTTTATCAAAGGTGTATTTTCTTCTTTCAATATATCCATTAAGAGGTTTTTTCTTTTTTCTTCTTACCTTATAAGGTCTTAATTTCTTTTTATTTCTATTAAAATAACCACTTGCTTGTGGTGGAATTATTCCTGCTGTTCTAGAATTTCCTCTTGGAATCATTTTTGCAGTTCTACTTGTTAATCTATCTAATTTAAATGAAAGTAAATCTCTTGCATCTTCTCTAGTTAATGGTTTAGGATTAGCCCTTACAAATTTTCCTTTTCTTTTATACATAACATCAAATACAGGTTGAGATTTAGATAATCTTTTTATATTCTTACTTTTTAATGGAAGTTTAATAGGTGGTTTAATTTTCTTTTTAACAGATGGGTTTTTCACTACTGTTCTTGTTGTAGGTGTTCTTTTAGTAGGTGTCCTCTTTGTAGGAGTTCTTTTTGTTGGTTGTCTTTTGTTTGGAGTTCTTTTAGTAGGTGTCCTCTTTGTAGGAGTTCTTTTAGTAGGAGTTCTCTTTGTTGGTTGTCTTTTGTTTGGAGTTCTTGTTGTAGGTGTTCTTTTAGTAGGTAATCTTTTAGTTACTTTTCTTTTTGCAGTTGCTCTTTTTCTTGCAGTTTTAATTACAGAAGTTATACCTATTCTTTTAACAGGAAGAAATGGTTTTTGTATATTCGGTTTTCTTCTACCAACTATTTTTTGTTTTCTTTTAAACTTAGATTTCATTTTAAGATTTTTAGATAATTTTTCTAAATCTTTTATAGTTATTTTTATTTTAGTTTTTTTAGATAATAGATTTTTAAGTTTATTTAGTTCAGGTAATTTAATATTTAACTTTCCTAATTTTAATTTTTTAATTAAATTAAAACTTGTTTTATTTATTTTTAATGTCTTTGCAATTAAAACATCAACTGTTTCTTTATCTATAACTATTGTTTTTAATTTTCTAACAAGTCTTATTCTATTACCTGGTGCAAGTGTAACTTCTAATTCTTTTCCACCTTTCCATTTAATATCTCCAATTCCTTTCCATTCTCCTGTTGCTTTTACTTCCCATTTAGTAAGTTTAATTCTTTCTAATTCTGTTAAAGTTCCTGTCCTTTCCAATTTATTAACAAGTTTTTTTATTGCAGGTGGAAAAGATGCAATTTTATCTTCAGGAAAGATTAATATTTGTCCTTTAGATGGTTTTCTTAATGAAAAATTACCACTTAATATATCTTTTAAATTTGCCTCTCTTAAATTTTCTCCTGCAAATCTAGTCCATCTTATACCACCACTAGGATCTGCATAAGTTGATCTTTCTAGAAGTGTTTTATTTCCGTATTTTCTTATTAAATGTTTATTTAATTTAACAAATTCTGCATTTGTACTTATTCCCTTATCAAATTTTTCAAGTAATAATTTGTAAGTTGAGGATAATTTATTTTCAATATTATTAGGTAAAGGTTTTCTAATTACATTTGTTCTTTTATACCACTTTAATAATTTTACAGCTTGAACAGTTGTTATAATATTTTTAGTTCCCACTTTACCTGCAAAGGATGCCTGTTCTGTAAATGTTGCACCTTTACCAATTGTTGTTGGAGTTAGTTTAATTCCTGGTTTCTTCTGAAATTTCTTAAACTGTCCTGGTTTTCTTCCCATCAATCTATCCCACAAATTAGGTTTCAATGGAACTCTTTTTTTAAGATAAGTTTCTTTGCCTTTTCTAATAAATGATTCTTCAGGTGCTTTAAAACTGAATACTCCTTTTTTATTCATTCTTTTAAGAAAAGGTGAATATTTTAATTTTGCTGTATTACTAATTTTACCTGTAAATTTTATTCCTCTACTAATTATTTTAAATGTAAAATATGTAGAGGCAATTTTTGCAATACCTTCAGAAGGATTTGTTCTAACTAAAAAGATTGTTTCTTTAACATCTGCTTTAATTTGCCCTGGAATCTTTACAATGTTTTCAGGATTAGTTATTAATTCTGCAATTCCTGCAGGTGTATCTCTAAGAGATGCCCCTGTTTTTATTACAGTTGATACTAATGTTGCTTTGGTAAATTGCTTAACACCTCTAGAGAAATTTCCAATCTGATTAAGGTTTAAATCTTTAAATTTATTCATTAAAAGTATTACACTTCCTGGAATATTATATAATTTTTTTGATATTTTAATAAGTTGTCTTTTTTCAAATTTACTAAATCTTATATTTAAAGTAAGATGCTTAATGTATAAATCAATTGTATTTTGAATAATTTTTTTAGGTGAATCATTTTTAGAATATTGTTTTTTTACCATATTTGATACTAAACTACTTGCTTTGTTTAAGTTACTTTGAGTAGCTAACATAAATTTTTTAGGATCGTTTGTTGCTCTACCTACTGCTTCACTTGCAATTATACCAACATTAAATAATGCTTTTGGTAAAGTAATAAATAATCCTTCGGCAAAAATTCCTGCATTATCCCAAAACAAATTAACATCTTTACCGAATGGAGTACTTTTAAATTTAATAATATTTTTATTTTTTAATTGATTCCATTCAATAGCTTTTTTCATTTGGGATCTTTCCCATGCTCTAAATTTATTTTTATCTAATAATCCTTTATCAAATAATACTTTTTCTATTTTGTTTGTTATTGGAAATTTAAAATTTGCTCTTACTTTTTGTATATCTCCAACAGTTTTTACTACATTTCCTGTAGTTATATCAACAGTTCCTTTTTTAGTAGTTACAAATCTTTCTTTATTTTGATTTATCATATTTTGAAAAGCTCTTTGTGTTGGAGTAATTATTGATTGCTTTTGTTTAAGATTTAATGCTTGTCTGTTTTGTAAAGAAGATTGTAATTGTCTTACTTGAGTTCCTTGTCTTAATAATTTTAAAGTTCTTGTATCAACCGAAGATTTAGGTATTTTAGGTTTACTTATAACCCCAAATTGTGTGGTCATAGATTGTCCTGCAAGTAAACCTTTTGCAGATTCATTTATTCTTTGTTGTATTATTTTTTGTTCAAAAGGTGTAATGTTTCTTATCTTTCCTAATTGTCTATATCCTAAACTTGAAAGGGTATTTGCAATATCTCTTAATCTTGGATCTTGTCCTGCAATACCTGCCTTCCCTCTTTCAATTAAAGAAATAGTTTGTTGTACTCTAGAATTAAATTCTGCATCTATTTTTGCTCTTCTCTCTAATTCAGATGGACTAATTACCATTAGTATAACTGCTCTCCTTCAGGTGTATTTACAGATGATTTTTGATAATTAACTATTCCTAACATTACAGAAAACAATCCAACAAAAAATGTAAAGATAGGAAAATTTAACATTATTTTATTATAAACTGTAAATTCTACTAACATACTTCTTATCACAGCATCACCAATTAACATCCTATAAATATTACTCATAAGGATAGCACCATAAGTTAATAAACCAACAAAACAAATATTTAATCCTATTAAGACAGGTGAACTTCCACTTCTATATCCTAAAATTAACATAGCAAGTACTAAACCAAATATAAAAAAGAATGATGAAAAGATTAAAACACTTTTTAATACCAAGAAAGGATATAATGCAATACTAAACAAATCCTGACAACTTCCTACTAAGGCATTATCTACAATAACACAATCTGCCGATTGAAAAGCAGTGTGGGTTGTGTCCATTATATAATAAGTGAATCCAAAGAATAACCCTGAAAGAAATATAAATACTATGCTAGTAAGTACAGATATATAGATTCCCTTTTGTTGAAAGTTTTCTAATGCTTCAAGCATTTTGTGTTTCCTCCTTAATAATATAATTAACCATTTGAGTTTGTAGATTACTATTTACTAAATGATATTTATAAATATAATCCATTACATGAACCATACTTACATCATTTTGATAAGCATTTATTTCAGATATTTTTGCATTGATTATTTTAGTCATCTTCTTAATGTATAATTCAAAGGGTTCATTGGTTCTCATTTCTCAATACCCCAAGACATATTTTGAACATCATCTTTCATTTTAATTATAAATTCTTGCATTTGTCCTAATATTAATAATGCAACCATAACTACACCTAAAGAATATACAAATATTAAGTTTTCAAATAATAGTTTTAATGAGTTAATTGAATAGATTGTTATTATTTCAGTTAATAATAATATTATTGGGAATCCAATTAAATAATAGTTTGCAACTTTATGTTTAATGAAATTATAACCAACAACAGACAAAACCATTTTGATATAATTTTTGTTTTCATATTTAGTTAAAATTTTATTATACCATTTATCATAATCAATTCTTTTATTCATATAATAATAACCCATTATTAAACTAAAAAAGAATAGGATTAAAAAAATTCTAATTGTTGTGTCTTGAATATTTAATTCTTTTCCGTTAGTTGTAACCTCAAAGAAAGCAGTTTTAATCCCATACATATAAGAATCATTACAAACTATTGATAAACCGAAAATATCAGGTTCAGTAATTAATGTTGCAGGTCTACACATTTCAAAATGATCTTCATGAGGTGTTGGACTTCCCACCATTAAATTTGTTCCATTATGATTTGTTAATTCTATTCTACAAGAAACCTCTGTACTATCAGCTATGTTCCCACCAGATTTATTAAAAACATATATATGAACACAAGCACCCTCGTTTGTTTTATAAACATCAAATACATTTGCTTCAATAACATAATTTTGTTCACCTGTAAATTCTGTAGTTACAGGTTTAAATGCAGAAATTAAATTAAAAGAAAAAAAAGTGAAAATGAAAAATAATCCAACTAACAAAATAAGTGTCTTATTGACTTCACCCTTTGTCTTGATTTTATTTTTCATTTTCTTGTATGTTTTTATGAACTTAATGTAATTACATTAAACCACTATTTCTCAATCCTTGTGCTGCGATTCCGATTGCAGTTGATGCGATTGAAAGGTTGTAGAATAAAGTAGTAAGACCTAAAATTGTTGAACTTGCTCCAGTAATGTTTCCATTAGCTTGAGCTCCAGCAACTTCATTAGCAACTGTTGGTGCAAGAGTCACACCTACTAAAATTACAATAAATCCTCCGATTATATTTCCTAACATTTGTAATTCACCTCCTCAACATTTGATAAAATATGATTTGACATGATAGGTTAAATTAATTGCTATATTTAAACCCCTACCAAAATATATGACTTTACAATGACAACATTTTACTAGTAAAAAAATAATAAACATTTATAAATAACTTTTATTTTATCATACTACTTTTGAATAATAAAAATGGATGGTGAAGATTTAAAAAAGAGTAAGTTCAGTTCTGGTATTAATATTATCGTCAGAATTGACGAACTATGGAAAGATACTCACCGTCATTCTCGTGCAGATAAATTCTATGCTTGGAATAATGATTTAGATTGTATATGGAGAGAACTTGCAAGAGACTTAGATGAGGTTGAGGAAGGTAAAGACATTAAGGATGAAAAAGATGGATATAATTATTGGCAAAAAATATTAGATGGTATTTCTAGTGAGCTTAAAAAAAATGGGAAGTTTTTAGACAATGGAAAACCAGGATTTGAGGAAACTACATCTGATGATTTAACAAAAAGAGATAAACAATACGAATTATTAAATAAAAAACAATTAATTCTTGCTCGTCTGGAAAATTCTTTAGGTAAAGGAACAACCGAAGCAGAAGAAGCAGATGATAGTTTCTAATTAACATGGCAACAGAAGTAGTTCGTATAAAAGACAAAAGATATGAGAAACCTATAACATTTCTATTAAATACTAAATTAAGAAAAGCTCTTGATAGTCAGAAAATTGCATTAGCTAAAAAAGATAAGGATTGTTTTATTGTTATTGATGGAATGGAAGGAGGAGGAAAATCTACCTTCGCTTTTCAAGTAGGAAAGTATGTAGATAATTCTCTAGACATTTCTCGTGTAGTTTTTGATGCACAATCTTTCAAAGATGCAATCTTTAAAGCCAAAAAAGGACAATGTATAATTTTTGATGAAGCATTTGCAGGACTTTCTTCAAGAGCAGCACTTTCTGGAATTAATAAAGCCTTAGTTAATGTAATGATGCAGATGAGACAAAAGAACTTATTTGTAATTATGGTTTTACCAACCTTTTTTCTCCTGGATAAATATGCAGCACTATTTAGATCCAAAGCATTGCTTCATGTTTATGAATGTAAAGGACAAAGAGGATATTTTAAGGTTTACAACAACTCAAAGAAGAAATATCTATATCTTACAGGCAAAAATACATATTCTTATGGGAAGAATGGTGCTAAAGGTTATGTTTATACTAAATTCAAAGGAAGGTTTCATGGAACATTCGCACTTGGAGATGAGAAACAGGAGGAACTCTATAGAAAGAAGAAAGCTAAGGCCTTAGAGGACACAGAAAAGAATCCAATGTCTGCAGGACAAGTGAAATATAGGGAGCAAAGGAATTTATTAATATATTTACTTAGAAAGTATAGCAAACTTACATATGAAGAAATGTCAACACTACTTGGAGACTATGATTTAGAAATTTCATTACCACAAATTGGGAATATATGTTCAAAGTTCGGAGACAAGCCAACAATAAGAACTTCTTCAAAAAAAGAAGATAATTCTAATGAAGATAATGATTTCTCACCACCTCCACTACAAGTAGTAGAATAATTCTTCACTATACCATGCACAACTAAACCTAGCTTAACTATTCTATACAGTAATATACATAATGCCAAATCACTTTACATTGCCACAACGCACCTCACAACTTTGACTATGATATTTACTTTACTGCACTGTGCTCAACATTACTAAACCTTACATAACATTACATTGTATCCTAACGGATAAAGTACTGTCTTACTGACTATGATCTTGATTTTGACATAGTATATACTATATTTATATGTATATAAACCTTTGTAACCATTTTTAAGTCACAATTTATATGTAGTAAACTAAAATCAATCAAATTTATTATTATAATAGCTTAATAACCTAAAATCAAGACATTCAAGTAACTTTAACTCGGCTACTTCTAACTTCTTTTGGAAAACCAAGACACTTGATTGGAAATTCAACGGAAAACAACGGAAAACAGGTAAAAACTTCTTATTTCTTGCTTCTTATTAATATATATTATAGTTCTATAAAGAGAATTGGCCCAGCCCCCTAAGGAAAGAGTTATTTAATCAAAATCAAGGCATCTGCTATCCATACCAATCAATCAAGGCATTGGTAGGCATTGGACACAAAAATTTTGCTCCAGAGGTGTTATAGGTGTTATATTTACCACTCACTAGGCATATATCAAGCCGACATTTTGAAACCTTTTTTTTCAAGTTCCTTATTATATAGGAATGATTTTTTAATGATCTCTTTGAAATTGTAATAAAAAGAACTGTATATAATTAATATTATATACATTATTCTTTTAATATCATCTTATTATTAAACGATTTACTACATATAAAACTAAATCTTTAAGCTAAATATACATAAGTATTATTTATATACAGTAGTATAAACCCCCAATCCAAGCCCTGCACTTAGGTGAGCTTTGTGCATGATAGTATTACTACTATAAAATAGCAACAGATTAAAAGAATATATTCAATAACCAACAAGCCCACGCACCCAAGACCGTCACCACTTATTAATAGTATTTAACTTTGTAGTGATAGGAAACCTAAACACATACATTTAAATACTTTATAGGTGTAGTATTATTATAATGAAAAGAATAAATAACATAACACGAATTAAGTATAAGATTTTATTTGGTGATATTCTTAAAGAATCATTAACAGAAATAAACCTTAAGGCTTTCTATAAAAATGGTTTAGTCTTGATGGCTAAGCCGTTTATTTATAATACTTATTTTGAGAGGTGGTTTTACAAATGAGTTTAAATTGTTGTTGGAATGAAGAAACAAAAGATTATTATGAAATAGAAACAATAGGAATTAATAAATTTCGTTGTTTGGGTTGTTATAAAAATATAGATCTTAAAGCAATTGAATTAAAAATTCAAAGGGGCGAACACATACCAAGCGAAGAACTAAATTTATTATGGGATAGTAAAAACAAGGAGATTTCTAA
>Ga0307928_10002332_pt1 | contig 14620 bp, 24 predicted proteins | sample AceLakmetagen232_FD_201815 | JGI IMG/M metagenome (GOLD analysis project Ga0307928, IMG submission 201815) | Saline water microbial communities from Ace Lake, Antarctica - #232 | ecosystem: Environmental > Aquatic > Non-marine Saline and Alkaline > Saline | place: Antarctica: Ace Lake... | reverse complement strand
GGGCACAGCAGGAATGCCACCGCGCCACCGAGGTGACCGACCTTCCGGCTGATGTACTGCGGTACCCCGTAATCATAGAAGACGTTGGCCAGGTAAAGGCCCAGCAAGCTGGCACAGGCCACCAGGAGTACAAATGGTATTTCAGTTATCATGATTGCCCTCCCCGCTTGCCGCCGAGTATCGCCTGCAGGTCATCCAGAAAACGCTCAAATGCCTGGGCGAACTCCTCGGTATCGTAGATTATCTTGTCCGTGTTGACGCGGAAGTACTTTCTGCTGACCACGGCTCTCGGTGACAACTCTTTATCGATGACATCAAAGAGGACCTCATCACCGCCCGGGTAGTTGAAGCCGTCTCCGTCCAGAAGGAACTTGTCCAGCTTCTCCCAGGACATGTCCGGAGCGGTATCCAGCATCTCAAGGCGTTGCGCCTTGAACCGGAAGTAGAACACCCCGCCTTCCGGTCCGGTTACCCTCAGCTCGGCAAACTTAATATCTACCTCGTCGAGCTTTTCTTTGGCACCGTCCGAGAGCTTGTCGAAAAACATTGACTGTCTTGCTTCAGCCCGCTTGAAGAGATCTGCAACTAAGCCCACGTTATATCCTCCTTATGATGCCCTTGACTACCTTCCTCTTGAGCTTCCTGGCTAACGTCACGTCCTTGAGGACCACCGGCTTTGCTTGAACAATCCGGTCGGCCAGGTCAAGGAAGTATGGCGCTATCTTGGAGGGGTCTCCCGTCTGTGGGATTGAGAGGAGGAAGGGGATGCCCGCCTTCTTGGCCACCTGCTTGAGGTCTACCCGTGGAGACAGGAACTGGTATTCTATCTCGTCATGCTTGTTGAGAAAGCCGTCCTGGTTCGCCACCAGGCCGATAATGGGTATCTGCCGGATACGGAGCAGGTCTATTGTCCGGATAAGGCCTGTCACGGCAATCGCCGAGGGCTGGGAAACAATGAACACCCCGAACAGGTCGGGGACCTGTTCCAGGAAGCTGAACATCTCGTTGCTGGTGCTGGGGGGCAGGTCGGCAATCTGATAGTCCAGGGGCTCCGGCCAGGTTACCACTTCATCGGAGAGGAGCTCCGACACGAAGCGCCACTTGCTCGAGGCCAATACATCGTCAATCTCCCGCCTTATGGCATCGAGGTCTTCACCGGTAACTTTGGAGGAATTCTCCAGGAGCTCCCCCAGTCTGTCGCGTGCGTGGGTCAGCTCGGAATGATTGGAGACTTCCCACATGACGGCGTATTCCTCACCGGTGTAAGAGGATATCGAGAGCAGCCAGTAGCCGTCAACTGTCGGCACAATTACCTTCTCGTTGGTGGTATCGAGTTGCCACTTGGGAGAGAGCTTCAGTCCGAGGGCCGAGTAAAGATTGGAGCCGGTGATGTCGATGTCGACAAAACCGACTTTATAACCTCTGTCTTTCAGGGCGAGGCCCAGTCCGGCAACAACGGAGGACTTGCCTACACCTCCCTTGAGTGCTACAACACTGATTCTTTTCATAGCAGTTCTCCTTAATCGGCCGCCCTGCGTCGTGTTTCCGAACAATTGCTGGCTGCTCTTAACCTTGAAGTCCACAGCCAGTCTTTAAGGAACTCAATAGTCGGGAAAGCGTCTCGCAGGGCGGTCTGCCACCCCGCATGGCAACCACACTACCACAGTTGTCCCCGCTTAGTCAAGACCTCCAGTCGTAACCATATCCCGTCCTTTAGGTATAGGTATTGAAGTGGGGGAGATGTTGGGTTATACTCGAAGCATTATCCCGTCCTGACAAAGCATTGGGGCAATGGAGGAAGAGCAATGACCACCGAAAAGGTAGAACGAATACCGAAACAGGAACCGGAAGAGACGGTGCCACCCCCTGCGGAGAGCTCCGCGGACGCAGAGAGTAAACCGGCAGACCAGTACGATTTCCACATCAGACTTCATGGCATAGATATAGACGAGACGCTCAAGGACGCTGCTACAGTGGCTTACCGGTTAGGATTGATTACCAAGCCGACCATGGCGCAGTTGATGAGTCTCTACATCGCATGGGGCCTGGCTCTCCTGAAACAACAATGGCTTGACCATGTAGGGTACCACTAGGCCCCGCTATTAGCGGTTAAGTGCTTTCCTTGAAACACCCCGCGGGGTCGAAAGGAAAAGGAGCAGGGGTAAATTTGGAAATAAAGAATACCATCAGAGCCACGAAAATTCAAACCCTGAAATTCATCCGGCGCAAAGAGGTGGTCGGGACGTCCGACCTGGTCGAGGAGTTCGGCTACTCTCCCGGCACCGCCAGGAACAAGCTATACCGCCTGGCAAATAAGGGCCTGCTGGAGAAGGTAACCGTAGACTCGGAGTCCTATTGTCTGACAGCAGAAGCACATCGGAGGTTAGAATACCATGAGCGAACAAAGTGAAGAAAGACTAGTCCCCATCGTGGAGGAAGATTTTGCAGAGCTGCTGAAGAAATTCAGAGTCAAGGATGATATTGCCCACAATATCGCCGAGAATATTTCCCACACCGGCGGGGCAGACGTCTTTGAAGAGCCAGAGAACCTGGCGCGAAGGTTGACAGCATGGAGTACGGAGGTTGCCCCGGCAAAGCGGAAACTCATCATGGAGCAGTGGTTCGCCGAGAAAGGGATACCGGTCACTTCCAATATACTTCATCGAGCCGGCATGACCGAAAAGGAATTGGATGACAGGGCCGCCGATGAGGTGGAGGAGGCGGTGCCAGTCAGGTACGTCTACGACACTGACAGCCTCCAGATCCGTATGACGAAGAAGGGTGAGCCAGGTGGAACCCTGGCCCAGGCAGAGCGCCTGAAGGAGCTGGCTAATCCCCACAAGAGTGGTGATCAAGAGCCCGCCTTTATTGTGGGAGAGGAGGGTGCACTCCATCCAAACCCCAATGCAAGACTCGGGGCAGTAGAGCTTCTGGCTTTTGAAGCAATAAAAAAAGCCGAGGCGAGAGGCGAGTCTCCGGACCCCCTTGAAGAGATGTCCCGGGCTACCGAGAACATCCAGAAATATAAGGATATCTTCGGCGGCGGTAAAGCTACCCCCTCCGAAATGCCGTCCTGGCTGGAGAACCCGGCCGAGTTCTTGAAGATGATCAAGGGTCTCTCCGGTGAGTCGGAAGCGGTTATCGAGTTGAGAGGTACCATCACTACCCTGCAAGATCAGTTACACGAAAAGGAAGTCGAGGAGCAGAAGAGAATGGTCTTAACTTTGAGCCAGCAGGTTAAGGACCTGGCCGATAAAATAGACGCCATCAATACTACTCCGCCCCAGGGCAAAAGCGAACTCGACATTCTCAGTGAAATAACCAAGGAGGGGTTAAACCTCCTGAAGTCAGAATTACCCAGTGTGAGGAGCGATATCCGGTCAGCGGTCGGGAGCATTGAACTGCCTTCCCCCAAGACCCCCGCGGAGCGGGCTGAAAGGTCAAAGCGCTACAAGACTTCTGTCAAACATGATGAAGAACTCGTGGAGGTGGGAAAACGCCTGTTTCTTCAGCAATAGTTGACACCTCCGAGAACCTGGAATAAAATAGCACAGGAGGTCGTGGATATGTTAGGCAGGCTTCCCGGATTTAGTCCGCTCGACCAACTCAAAGGAGCCCTGGCACAAGGGCAGCGTCGTATAGGTAAAGCTGCCGGCGATATACGCTCGGTTGCCAAAGATCTCGGTCACGTCGGCAGTGGCCAACCCTTTTCTCAAGAAAAGGTATCTCGGCCTCCCCCCAGTGCCTCAAGTCCCTCAAAGCTCCCCCCAGAGGAGACTCCACAGACCCAGGAGATAGCAACCGCGTGTGTCCCTTGCGCCCTGGGGCATTTCTCCCGCAGTGCCGGCGCCTTGGAAGAGGCGATGAGATTCAAGGACCAGGGCATAACTTCAAACGAGATCCTCGACAGGGTCGGCGGTGTCCTCAAAGAGCAGAACACCCTGGAGAGGTACGACTTGACCCCGGAGAAGCTCCAAAGGTCACCTCCGTGGGAACGAGAGATCGCTGAGAAGGCACTATTCGAAAGCCGCCGTGTCCGGCATGTGCTTGAGGGGCTGGAAAGTATAGAGCAGCTGGATAAGGTTGCCGCCGAGACTGCCGCTTTCTACCGGAAGCTTAACAGGGAGTGGTTCCAGAAGCGCTTCGCCCACCGCGCCAGTGGGGCCGACGTGCCAGCAGAGAATACTCCCAAGGAGAATGGCTAATGTCTGCACGAGGACCCAAGCGTATCGCAACCGATAAAATAGAACAGCTGCTGGCTGCCGGCAAGGAGCAGCTCAGCGATGAGGAATACGAGAGGCTGAAATCCTTAATCGTGGATTTTCGTCTTTTCGGCCTCAGCGCCTACATAAACACCGAGCTCGGCAAGATTATGGCCGGTATTCAGTGGGAGCTGGAGATAGCGGAGTCTCCGGAGTTCGGAGAAGCGCTGACCGCCTGCGATGAGGCGTTTCTGGGAGAGGTGCTAAAGGACATGTGCCGGGATGCTGGTATTTCCCCCCGGGGGCACAAGAAGGATCTCTGCGCCAGGCTTTATGAGGCAGAGGTCCCTGAGATCGTGGCGATAATAGAGCCCTACCTTGAGAAGGCGGAAATCGAAAATCTCGCACAGACCGAGCCTCTCTATCAGTCATCGCTGAGTGATATCAAGGGCAAACTCGAGGACCTGTACCGCATCGCGCCGGACGAGTTCTATCGCCGCAAGAAAGTAATCGAGAAGGCTATCGAGGAAAGGCAACGGGGCAAGGCCATAACGCTGTCTCAATTCAGCCTTGACGAGCTGCAGGAGATACTGAGGTCTGCAAAACGCTTATACCGGTAGGAGATTCCATGGACGAGGAGAAATATACAATCCCCCTTCCTGAACCAGCAAAATTAATCAGAAAAGATGGCACTGTAAGAGAAATTAAAGAGCTTTGGTGTAAAAATAAATCAGCTAGTCTGTACTGCGTTTCTTGTGGCGTTTGTGGTAAAGTACTTACTTTTTACGAGGAAAAAAGAATATTCAAGTGTGCCTTATGTGGCACTGAAGAGGAAAATACTTCCTGTTGCCCCGAAGGGCATTATATGTGTAAGCACTGTTGGCATCCTACGAGAGAGTGCTTCCCCTTAGAAGGGAACTGTCAAGGAGGTGAGATTCTATGAAGGGCGGAATTACGAAAAAAGTCGAAGAGACAGTGACGGCCCTGGGAAAGGGCCAGTTGAAGAATGCCCTGATGCTCACAGAGCGGCGGGGGCTGGAGAAACATCATCAGATCGTTGAGGTAGCAGCTCGTACCTGCCTTCAGAATAAAGATGATAAGGAGGTCTGTCAGAAAGCTATGTCAGATGCGAAAGATAGGGTCCAGAAGACAATCACAGTGCCGGAGGATGACACCAGCCTCGCGGGGGTAGAGGAACTCTTATCAGGGACGCCGGCCGAAACCCCTGTGAAATCGTCCGCCGAAATGAGCGACGAAGAACTATACGAGAATTGCGAAGAATGCCACATTGCTGAAGCCGCCGTTATATTCTCGCAGGTCTGTGCTGAGCACCCTGGGGAGGCCGGTGAGAGCTGCCGGCTGATTGCCGAAAAGGTAGCGGACGAAAGCACCGAGCCGAGCGACTGGATAAAGACGATGGTTGAAACCGCCGAGAGCGCCACAGGGGAAGCCAAGGAGAAAATGACGGCTGCCGTTACCGATCTCACAGATTACCTCGAGAAAAGAAGCAGCGCCATCCTCAGGGGACTCGACACGGGGGAGGTATAATAATGCCGAGACAACCACTATACCCGCACATACCGAAGGGTCAGCAGTCAAAGCAACCAGCGGTAATTACCGCTGGACCGAGGCCGCCACGTGAGGGGGAAGTGCTTGAGTTTCTACCCGATAGTGCGGAGAACCTGGCGCAAACAATTCAGCATACCGGCTACCGTGAAAAGATAGGCGACGCCTTCCAGGCAGCGATAGCGAGAGCGAAGGAGCGGAGATAATGGGTGTAACTTCAGCACCTCCAAGAACGCTAACCATGGAGGAGTACCGCCGGGACTGGCAGCCTTACGGCTGGGAGCTCATTACTATTGGGCCGACCGCCACCTGGCGGTCGGAGTGGGGAGAGTGGGAAGCAATACGAGACATTGTGCAGAATGCCCTGGATGAAACAGATGCCTACCAGTACGGTTCTGACAGAGAGGGACTGTGGATTTCCGATAAAGGTAAAGGTGTAGCTGTTGCCGACTTCCTCCTCGGCCCGGCCAAGCTGAAGCCGGATTACGCCCGGGGTAAGTTTGGCGAGGGCATGAAGATAGCTGCCCTGGCCCTGGTGCGCATGGGCTACGGTGTCCATATTGAAACGGTGGGACGGGAGCTATGGATCACCTTCCTGGAGCAGAAGGTTAACGGTAAGGTTGAGACACTGGCTGCCCTGTGGAGGAAGGATGGTATCAAGACAGGCACCATGTTTCATATCATTGGCTATCATGGCGATGCGTTTGAGCAAAACTTTACCGTCAATCTTCCCAAGGCAGCAATATTAGCCGAAGGCCCCAGCCCGCTTGCCGAGCCGGTAGTACGGTTTAACCAGCTCCTCGACCCTGCCTACACCAACGGCTCCAAGATTTACGCCCGTGACATCTACATGAAGGATATCGGTAGCCCTTATTCCTATAACTTGTGGGGGTTCAATATGTCCCCCGACCGCCACGGCCCGAGGTCTGATACGGATATGTATGCCGACATGGGCAGGCTCTGGTGCTGCGTAACCAATCTCGTTCACATGAGGGTCTTCCTCAAAATGGTACACGTCCCGTCAGAAGTGGAGTCGGAAGAGGGTTTCTATATAGACATGAGCCGATGGGCGATGGGCACGGATGGAGTGACGGGCAAATATTACACTGATTATATTCAGGAAGCTGCACAGGCATGGGAAAAAGCGTGGACGCAGAACTTCGGTGCTGATGCCGTGATACGGACCAGCGATCGTTGGGATAACATGGTAAAGCACCTGGGCTACACGTCGCACAGCATTTCCATGAGTGTGAGGGATACCCTGAGCCTGGCCATTACCACCGACAAGAATATCATCGATGTCAGTATTGAAAGACTCAGGGATGCCGAGACCATCCCTGACGACAAGTTGTCACCGCAGCAGCTTGCCCACCTGATGCTGGCCAGGGCGATTGCATCCATGGCACACCGGGGGCCAAAGGTACGAGGCACCTATGCCTCCCTCATCCCAGCGGCCAGCGACCGGGTGAGGACTGCCGGCATGTATGGCACCAACACCCAGGAAATCTTCATCGACTTGTCCCAGCTTGATTCGGGTCATAAAACAGTAGACACGGTAATTCACGAACTGGCCCACCACACCTCGGGAGCTGAGGATTTAACAGAGCAGCACTCCACCCACATGAGTCGGCTGGCCAGCTATGTAGTCGACCTCACCCATGCGGGCGAGTTCGACGCTCTGATGGAAAACGTTGTCTGGTAAGGAGGCAATAACATGGTAAAGAAACCGGTTTATCCCCATGTACCGAAGAAAAAGGAACCACTATTCCCCCATGTCACGGCAAACCAGAAGCCGGGGGAATTTGACATTAACCTTCTGGCCAAGACCGAGGGCGACCCCATAAGCAAGTACTGCTGCAGTATTTGTGGTGACTGTGCTCCGGAGGATCTTCTTGAAGAGGGCCGCTTCCTGGATAGGATAACCTGGCTCAGAGAGCATTACCAGGAGAAGCACCCCGGCAAGTGGGGGGAGATGGCGCCGATGACTATTGCGGGTGGCGAGATGGCACCGATGACTATTGCGGGTGGCGAGATGGTATCACCCGAGTACCGGAACCTGATTGAAATGGTCGATGATCCCCTGCCCCCCGAGGCTTATTAGGAGGTGTGTCATGGTCCAGTATCCGCATGTTCCGAAAAGACGAGATCCCCTTTATCCTCACCACCCTGCAGGCGGTGAAAGAATCCCGCCTGAATACCAGGACCTGGTCGACTATATCAGCGACCCGCTGCCATTCGACCTGATGACAATAGAAGTGGAGGAAGGGGAGCGTAAGATTGACGCCGTGATGCGGGAGCTCAAGGACGGCGTGGAGAGCATTCAGCAGGGCGAGAATTTTCGTCAGTTCCTCTCCACGATGGCCAAGTTCCATAACTACAGCTACGGCAACCAGATCCTCATAATGCTGCAGGCCCCGGAGGCCACCAGGGTCGCCGGCTTTAACACATGGAAGGACCTCGGCCGGTGGGTTAAGAAAGGGGAGAAGGGCATCTCGATCCTGGCGCCGGTAATGCCCAAGAGGGCAGTCTGTCCTAAATGCAGCGCCAAGATATCCAAGGGGTCGAGGTTTTGTCCTAAATGTGGGAGCGAGGTCGGAGGTGAAGGAGAGACGGGGCCTATCTTTTTCAGGGCAGTTTCTGTCTTTGACATCGACCAGACCGAGGGCGAGGCGCTGCCGGAGTTCGATGTGCCGGTGCTTACCGGCGAGGCAAACGAGGAGCTTTTCTCCGGGGCAGTGGCCTTGGCCAGGTCTCAAGGGCTGGATGTCGACTTCGATTCGAAGCCCAATATGGACCCGGGTATCAAGGGGTTCTTTTCGGGTAAGACCATCTGGGTCCGCCCTGAGGAAGACCGGGCACAGCAGCTCAAAACTCTCCTCCATGAGGAAGCGCACTACTACTCAGAAGGTGTGTTTCGCATCCCCAGAAGCGATGCCGAAACCATTGCCGAGAGCGCAGCCTACGTCGTTGGTGCTCACTACGGCTTCGATACCGGCGTGAGGTCATTCCCCTACGTGGCCCTGTGGGCGCAAGACGAGAAGGTGCTGAAAGCGAACCTGGGTAGTATCAACAAGGTGGCCACAGCAATGCTGGAGGGTTTGGGGAAGGAATCCCCCTCGTTAAAGACTTGACAAAAACTACCTTCCGTGCAATAATCTTGGTGCCGTCTTAAATGACGAGCAACTCTTAAAGGAGGAAAGAATTATGGCTGGTATTGCACTCTCACAAGCTGGCGAGGCAATTGTTTACCCCTCGGTACCATGGAGCAAGCGACTCTTCTCCCTGAAGACCCGCAGTTTTCCCAAGGGCTCCGTCCCCCGCCACCTGACCCCGTATCTCTTCAAGAAAGGTGGAGTTCCCGCAACCTGCGCAAGGGAGACCGCTGACAAGTCCGGTGCCGCTCGAGTACACAGTATGAATGCTTGTGTTTCGGCTGCCCTCAGAAAGTAGACGACTCCGGAAGCATCTAGCAGATAAGATAGGGAGGGTTGAATATACCCTCCCTATCTTTTAGCATTAGCCAGAGTATTTGTATGAAACTAACGACAGTTGATGTAGCTAAAAAGCTAGGTGTCACTGACGGCACAATCCGTGAAATGTGTCTTTGCGGCACACTTAAAGGGAGGAAGGTACCCGGTACACATCATCCCAAGGGCATTTGGGAAATTGACTCGGATGATTTTAAGGATTTCATCAAGAGTAAGGCTCAGCTGCAATGCAAACAATTGAAAGAGTGCGATGCTGGTTATATCGCCGGATTTATTGATGGCGAAGGTTGCCTCACATCATTTATCAGTAAACAAAAGAGTGACAGATGGTGGTCCTGTCGTTATTTCATTCAGGTTTTAGTAGTAGAGCAGGAACCAATCCAGTGGCTAAAAGAGGTTACCGGAGTAGGTTATGTTTTCCAGAGGAAGAGGCGGAAAGAAGGTTATCAAGACCTTTGGGGCTGGCGGGCTGATAACCATGTAGCCTGTGCCGTAATTCGGCAAATCATGCCCTATCTGAAAATCAAACGACGGCAAGCAGGGATTTTCTTGGAGATTGAAGATAGGGTTATGAAATCAAGAAGGTATCGGCTAGGGGGAAAGAACGATTTACCAATGCCGAGAGAAGAATGGATAGAACGCCAGAAGCTGATAGACGAAATTCATCGCCTCAATAAACCGAACGGCAAGGTCCTAAGGAAGGAATTCAGTGTCGAAGCAACTTAAACTCATTCTACGGGAGACATCCACAGGCCGGGAAGCGACGCCCTGGCTAGATTCGCAGCGGGAGAAGTTCGCCAGGGTAGCCGGGGAATGTAAAGAGGCATTCAAGGACTCCAAACTGCGGGGAGCGGACAAGGTCCGCGCGATGAACCGGTGGACGTCCGAGCACCTCAAGGAGTAGCGAGCTCTTCTTCCGATGCCGGTAGAACCATGAACGGGACATCGGCCAGGGAGAGCTTCGGGTGATAGGTGAGACGCTTGAGTTCTACTTCACCCTGGGGGTCTCTCTTCGAACTGTCGATGATGACGTTCTCAAAGTTCCATAAACCGCTGGGGTCCTTATCGAACCGTGAGCACCGGAAAGTGAAGGGTTTCTTCTCAGCGAAGACCACTATCTCATGCTTGAGCTGCGTGATATAGACTTCCGGGATCTTCAGGTCCTCATGGGGAGGCGCTTCCCACTGGTGTTGTTCGGCAAGGTTTACAAGGCCTTCTGAAGGCTGCTCGGTCATAGTGTTTTCACCATCCTGGTTCCCCTCGCTGTCTTGAATGTGAAGCCGAGCTTCTTAAACAACGCAGCTCCTGCCTCAGTCCACGCATTCAAGCCAACCGTTTTAATTCCTCTGCCGCGCATATTTTCAATGGCGAATTCCATTAGCTTTATCCCGAAACCTCGTGAACGATAGGCCTCCGCTACATTCAGCGCCTCAATGTGTCCGGCCCCGACCGAAGGGAAGTAAAGAAAGGTTACCCATCCAATGCCGTCTAGCTCCGCCTTTGTTTCGGTAAAATCTACGGGGAAACGGGTACCTCCCGGCAGGAAATATTCCTCCGCCTCCTCGTTCCCCATCGACCCCGCCTCTTCTAAAACAATATGAATCGTGGGTGTCTCTTTCGCATCAAGGTCTATGTTACGGGCAAGCAGCATGGCGGCCATGACCTTTTTTTCCTTGCCGGAGCTCAGTCCGTTTGTGATACACAGCTGCCTGAGATACTGCATGCTATAGGAGCGGTCTATGTTGATAATCCTTTCCAGTAACTCGCCGTAGATACCTCCAGAAAACAAATGTCCCGCCTTTTTATTTAGGCGTTCCTCCATCGTTTCCTCTTCCGCCTCGAGTTCCGTTCGAGCCCCCCCTCTCCTGGGTCGAGGCTGCTCTTGCTTGGTTTGACCCACTTCATCCTCAACTTCCAGCAGTAGCCCCTCCAGTTCCCCGGTATCCCCGCCGTTGGACCGCGTTTCATCTATGAGGGACTGGAGTTGACTCTTGTTCATTTTGATTACGCCCGTCATAATACCTCCCCCCGAATACTCAAATTTTCCTATTATAGCACACCGTTTTCCCGCGTCGTGCCAGCCCCTTGACAGATCCCTTTCCTTGGTGATATTGTACACTAGAGCATTTAGTAGATTTTGTCAAGTAGACTGGAGGTGAGACTATAATGAGAATCAGGCCATTTTTTAGCTGGATTAGGGACGGTGTACTACTGGGACTGAGCGTCAACTGGGAGCTCTATCGTGTCCGTGTTGGCATCTGCCTGATAGCCTTCGAGATAGGGCTGTTGTTTGATTGGGATCCTTTGGATTAGGGGTGAAGATATACTTAATTAAGGAGGTGAAACTATGACCACGACTGAAGAAATGGTAATATGCCGGCACAGCACAATTATCCAAAACTATATCTCAACCTGCAAATATTGCGGGCAGCTCCAGAGGCTTGACCCCGAAGCCCGCAAACCTCCGGAGCTAATCAAGCGAGGCCGGGACCAAAAGACGGGAAAGCCGACTATGGTGAACCCTCCTCTCCTTCCAAATGTACTGGAAGATACCGGTGCCAGTTGTCCGATCAGACCGGACAACTGGGGTAAGATGCCCCCTAGAGAGAAGGGCGAATGGTACGACGCGCACTGGGCCGAGTTAGAGGCCCTCGTAAATAAGATCGGTCTCAAGAAGGCACGGCAAGCCTGGGGGATTACTATCCCAACCTATGAGAGAATTGCCGGCCGCCATACGGACACTGTCCAGCAGTCACTGGAAGCCGCACCTAACGAACCAATCCCGGCTCCAGGTGAACAGATATCGCCCTCGGACGAACAAATACTGCCATCGGATGAACAAATACTGCCATCGGATGAACAAATACTGCCATCGGATGAACAGATACTGCCTCCAGATGAACCGATACCCCCCCCGGCTGAACCGGAGCCCCTCGTTGAGGAGATAGTCCTTCCGGAGCCGGAGCCTGCAGTGGCGGAGGGTACATCCCTCCAGAAAAGGCAAAGCCCTCACTACTACTACGAGGAGAATAAAACGACCATCCTCGCGGACGATGCGGCGCTCGGTACCCCAGCTATGCTGAAGAAGTGGGGAATTCCCAGCAGCTCCTGGACTTACATGAAACGCCGGTGGGCCGGGAAACCATCGAAGCATGCCAGGAGCCCCTCGACCAGGACGGTTGAGGCGTCGCCGGAGGTCACCCCGGAACCCATCGAGCAGGAAGTGGGGCTTGTAGCCGACACCCGGGTAACTCGGAGAAATCAGGGGATGACCGGCATACGGAGACTCTATCCCCTGTAAAAGAGGAGGTGCAAAACAGTGAAAATACTTGCTGATTATTGGTTCTCAACGATGTCTGGCCTCACGGGGATAGTCATCGGCACCAACGAGATCACCGGCAAACCCACGGCCTTCATCGGTACCGCATCAGGATTAGACCAGGTGTCCGATGCGGAGCACATTGCCAAAACTGGAGCAAAGATACCTCTGGCTACCCTTGACGAGATTCGCGGCAATCTGGCAAACCAGGTGGAAAATATGCCCAAAAGTATGCCACTTTAGGTGCGAAATAGCTATTATATATTTATTGGAGGTGGAAAATGAATCACATGTCTAAAGAACTTCGGCAGCGTCTCGCAAAGGAATATCGCCATGCTGTAACCAGAATGCAGGAGTCACCACAAGCAGCCAAGAAACTCTACTACTTCTCTGTCTTTTTCGGAGAAGCTCAACGGGTACTTAACTGGGAATGGGACAGAGACCTCGCACTTGTATATGCGGTTACAACTCACATCCATCAGTCAATCGTTAACATCCTACGAGAACCTGCATTGGCCGAAGTGTTGCCTATTGATTGGGCAACCATTCTTGATAAACTGACCCAAGTTGCCTCTGCCCTTACCACCTACTTTGAGAAGCCGGAGGATGAAAGCAGCGCAGAAGAACTGCTCCAAATGCTAGGACAGTTCGCTGAAATCGCCTATGCCGTTTTAGGGAATGGCAGCTATTTGCACGAGAAAGGGTTGTTCAGCCTGTAGTCACAATATGACCTTTATTATATTGACGGGAGGTAGAAGTGAGTCTAACTCAGAGATTACTACGGGTCGAGGATCTTGTGGTTGCACTAAAGCAGAGGTTGATTGAGAAAGGGATTGTGTCTGAGGAAGAGATTCCCGACTTGCTCAGAGCTGTCAATGAAAGGAGAGCTGAGGATAGAGGCCGGCCGCAAGACCTGGACCAAAGGTGATTGCGGGGAGCTGAGGAGGAAGGTAACCAATGCCAGTTGATGCACGCGCAATGAAAGATGTACGGGGTTTTTTCTCCGTCGACCAGATCCACCAGATGATCAAGGGCTGCGACAATCTCCGCGACAGAATTCTCATCCAGATACTGTTCGTGACCGGTATGAGGGTATCGGAGCTGGTCAAGCCCATGAAGGGCGGCAACCAGGTCCTCGGACTCCGGACTGATAATGTCCTCTGGGATGAGAATGCCCTGGTCATCCGTCATGCTAAGAGGAAGGATAACCCACCGAGGCGGGTCAATGTCGACCCCGGCACCCTTCAACTTCTCAGAGAGTACCTGGAGAAACGACCGGAAAAATCGGTCTATGTGATTCCGATCGGGCGGCAGATGGCCTACAACATCGTCAGGCAAGCCGCCGAGCGGATAGGGATAATGGAAGTCGGCGATCCCCTGGTGTCCAAGAGGCGACATCCTCACCCGCATCACCTCAGGCACAGCCTCGCCGTCCACTCCGTCCGGAGAACGAAAGGCAACTATGCCGACCTTATCCGGCTCCAGGAGCAGCTCGGGCATTCCAATGTATCGACGACCGCCAGCTATGTCCAGTTCAGCGATGAGGAGCAGCGAAAGTGGTATGATGGGCTCTGGTCAGAAGAAGCGCCGGCAGCCGATGCGCCGGCAAAGGAAGAATAGGTGAAACAGCGAGACCTTCCGGACAAAGACAAAGAATTGGACGATGACCGTGAAGTTGCAGTCGGCATTTCAGAGCTGCTCGTTGAAGGCCTGATAGAGTTTCAAGGGGACGCAGAGTTCAAACTTACTGGCAAGGGAATAGACTACGCCTACCACCTCTTTCATAAGCTTAGCCCTAAGGATCAGCTTGCCCTGACTCTGCTAATTGAGACTATCAAGGAAATATCAGAAACAGAGGGGGATTGAAAAAACGTGGAAGTAACGGGGGGAATGTTAAGGGAGAAGGGGGCTTGCGAGGAGATTGTCGCTATCTTCGAGACGGAATGGCCGGACGGGATGGAGGTTTCCCTGGGGAACTGCCAGCGGGTGATAGCTTTAGGGTTCGACTTGAACTGGGTTACAGATAATCTACTGCTACCCTCTTC
>Ga0307928_10002330_pt1 | contig 14624 bp, 15 predicted proteins | sample AceLakmetagen232_FD_201815 | JGI IMG/M metagenome (GOLD analysis project Ga0307928, IMG submission 201815) | Saline water microbial communities from Ace Lake, Antarctica - #232 | ecosystem: Environmental > Aquatic > Non-marine Saline and Alkaline > Saline | place: Antarctica: Ace Lake... | reverse complement strand
TAACGTGTCCGGTCAGGCTAAGACGCAGACGGAAGGACTGGCCTTGCAGTACGCTGGTCTTGCACAGGGTGCCAGTGAAGGTGCTGCCAACCGTGCGTTTCAGTCTAGCGAAGGTGCGTTGAACCGTGCCAGTTCCGAGAAGATGGGAACGATGTCGGCATCAAATGGCGGTAGCGGATTCGCACCTAGTGCGCCCTCAACGCCCGGTCTTGACGCATTCGGTAGCCCAATGGCAGGATCTGTGCAGGCAATGGGCGGTGGGCAAGGTGGACTAGCTCAGAAGTATCCTAACCTGTCTGCCGCTGCACCAGATATATTTAAATTCTAAGGGGCGGCACAATGAGTGATACAAATCAGAATCCCGGCATCCTTATACCACCAGTTGGTGCGTGTCACGAACGTGTAAGGCAGGCTTTACAGGACATAGTTAGACGCCTTGGCACATCCAGTGCCCCCACATATTCGACACTTGTGCTTGAGGATTTAACTGCAAACAAATTGGTAAAAACAAATTCGGACAAGGCATTAGCTTCGGCTGATATTTATGATTTCGTGGACGGCACTACCAACCAAATTAATAAAGCTGACGATGGTGATGGTACGATGACTCTATCCGCACCTCAGGATATTCATGCCGGGGCAACTGCCTTTACTGTGACAGGGCTAGTGGTTAATGAAGTTGATTCTCTGCCCGCTACTGTAGTTGTTGGAAAAGTGGTAAGACTGGCAACCGATGACCGATTATATTACGGGAAGGGCTAACATGGCAGATGTACTAAAAGACTACTATGACACTGGAAACGATAGTATAGCGGGAATAAGTGCTACTACGACAATATGGGCACAGAGCTTCATTGCATCATCTGGTTACGATCTTAGCCGTATAGACATACTCGCACATAGAACCGGATCACCTGGTGCCATTACGGTAGCAATAAGGGCTATAGATGGTGATGATAAACCCACGGGTGCCAACTTGGTAAGTGGATCATTCGATGGTGACACTATGGGAAATGGATCAGGGGCAGAAACATGGGTACAGTGTGACATGTCATCCCCGTATTCCCTCACTAATGGGGTTAAGTATGCTATTTGTGTATACGGCGCAAGTGTAGGTGCATCTGATAACATAAGCTGGTGGTTTGCCGATCCAGGTGCGTATGCTAACGGAACCATAATACGGTCAACAGATAGCGGGGCGGCGTGGAAGGTATTTGCGGATTATGATGCAATGTTTAGAACATATGGTTCCAGTGGTGGCGGTGGATTATCTATACCAATAGTCCAGTATTATAATAAACAATTAGGAGGGTAACCGATGTATGAGTTGAAAACGAACACAGCAACCAGGATAGCAGTAGGCCCGTTAGTTGATCCAACTGATGGAATTACCGCTGAAGCGGCGTTGACTGTAACTGATCTGTCAGTGCAAATATACCAAATGAAAAACGATGGATCAGCGGTTGTAAGGGCGCAATTTGCGCCAACCGCATCAGGGGGTGACAATGACATGGCCCTGGTAACGTCGTCAACTGATGGTGTGTACGACCTAGAGTTGACAGCGGCCCAGTTGAACTTTTACGGAAATGCAAGGATATGCCTTTACGATGTCGATGGGTTCCTCGTCCACTTCACTGATGTCCAAGTGGTGTCGGCTAATTACTTCAACAATAAGTTTGGTGCTACAGTTGAGAGTGTAACAGTAAGTGACAAGACGGGCTTCGCCCTATCTGCTGCTGGTGTGGATGCAGTTCACGATGAAGAAGTTGACAATGATGGCACAGCTATTTCTCTGCGGGGGGCGATGAAATTACTTTTAGCTGTACTGACTGGCAAGGCATCCGGTGGTGGCACAACAACAATAGTGTTCAGGGATATAGCTGATGCCAAGAACAGGATATCAGCTACTGTAGACGCTAATGGTAACCGTACCGCAGTGGGGACACGCGACGCCACGTAATGTTAAGGGGGCATAGCAATGTTACAAGCCGGATATGTACAAGCAGATTACTGGCCAGAAGACTACTGGCAGTCGGGCATAGCAATGTTGCCAGCCGGATATGTACAAGCATATTACTGGCCAGAAGACTACTGGCAGTCGGGCTATTTCCCAGTGTCCGGCACAAACTCATGGCACAAGGTGGCATTGGAGGATAACGATGCATCCTTCAACAACGTGACAGTTACCTCAAGTGTAAGAGCGTCAACATCAGCGTACCATAGGTACTACCATATACCACTTTATGGCACTTCACCAGGCGCATCTGGCCCCACATTCGCGGCGCCAGATGGCAATACCACTGGTGGCTGGCAGTTAGATACCAGCACGGAATACATATATGGTGAGTTTGGCATACACGCTGATTGGGATGGTACTAGTGATCCGATACTTGAGATACATTTTTCTATAAATGTCGATAACACTGGCGGTGCCGTTGATGATGTCGCCGCTGGTGATGTAGTGTTCTATTACAAAGGCATTGGTGACACTGTGACCAAGACACAGACAATCAACGGAAGTATCACGGTAGGGCAAGCAGCACAGTATACGCAATTCAAAATAGAAATACCACTAGACTGGGATCTAGCTGGCAGCATACTTGAAGTCGGTGATCAGGTAGGGTGCAGATTTAACCTTAATACTGGGACATCTGACATTGATGATGTCATAGTAGAAGCAGTGTCAGCGCATTACGGAACCACCCACGTAGGCATAGAATCAGGAGATGTATAATGAGAATAGAAGGCGAAGACGGGCAACGGGCACTTGGTGGTCTTTTGCCCGGAAGCGTACCCGATAGGAACAAGCCAGACGACTATCTGAATGATACGCTACAATCAGAAATGAACGCTGTCCAGACTAAACTTACTGAACGATGGAAGATGATACAGGGACAGGCCAAAAACCTTGGGCCACAGAAGACCAGTGCCATGCTACAACAGTTGGAGATGGCGGCACGCAACAAGGTCATCGAGCTAAAGGCTGGCGTACAGCAACGAACCGATATGATGAACCGCATACGCACGCTTCAGAAGCAGGGTGCATTGAGCGGTGCGGCAGACTTCACCGCCAGTGGATCAGTTGACAAGATGATATGGCAGGTAGCCGCTGGCCCTGAAATCGCAGAGGGTATGTTTCCTAAGACCAAACCACCGGAATCACCAGAACCAGTAGACACGCTTAAAGAGTATGGGCAGGCGTCACAGCAAGCCAACAGGGTTGAGAGTAGCCTTGAGGATTACCGCATCGGACCGGATCAGCGTGAGTCGCGTTGGTATCTTCCCGCCGTCATGGAGAAAAAAACGCCCGGACCAGTGCAGGTCTTTGACCCACAGGCCACGGAAACGGTTAAAGGAAAGGTGTACACTGGCGCGTGGAAGGACGCACCCGACCAGGGTAAGGCCGCAAGGGAAATGAGTTCGCTACGTGGTGAGTTAAATGTAATGAACGATGCCATGGGTCGTATCCGTCAGGGTGAAACTAGCGGGATTAAGAACCTTGGCGCATTGCGTAACCTATCAGGCAGGATGCAGACGGGACAAGCTAGCATAGGAACAATCGGTGACAAGATCAGGGCATCTGTATTGCTTAACAAGATCAATAGAGGACAAGTCACATCAAAGAAAGAGTCGGCACGACCGAACGTAAGGGTGAAGCATCTCGCCAGTGGTCAAACTGGTATGGTGCCTGCTGACGAGTTTAACGAACAAGAATATGAAAGGCTACAATAATGCCATTTATTCCCGACAACAGCAAACAGACCAGTTCAGGATTCGTGCCCGATAAACCTAAGACAAGTGACATATCACAGGCGATGAAGTTTAAACGGGTACAGTTCGGTGACCTATACAAGAATGTACTAGCCGACCAGAACGAGAAGGACGAGGAGGCATCAGCGTTACAAAGGTTGTTGGGGCAAACTTTAGAACCAGAAGAAGCAGCGAAGACAGCACGGGGTCTGACACAGGATAAGCTAGGTACGTCCATGGCCAAGATAGACCAGTTAGGGCAACCGTCAGATCCCGACGTTGACCTTAGATTGAACTTAGAGGAAGCTCAAGGTAGTGGTGATGAGGAATCTGCAAAGCAGCGGTCACAGGAATTGATACATGATCGCATGAAACAATACGTCGGTGAGGTCCAAGACGAAATCCAGAACGGTTACGACTTTTCCCGGTGGAACAAGGAAGCTGACCGATTGAGGGAGAAGTTCGGCAACAAAGCATATCGTGCCTGGGAACGTGGTTCCGTACATGTGGTGGGTGGCGGGTTGCATCTGCTTGAGGAACTTCAGATAGGCGTACAGGCGCTGGAGTTTGGCGACCGCAAAGCGCAAGCCGAGGCCCGTGAAAACTATGGCGACATGGCCCGTATGTATCACAAAGTCCTAGATACCCCTGAGATGCAGCAGGTAGTGGACTCTACCTGGGAGAAGTACCTATTAGGTGGCATAGAGACTGCACCGTTCATCGTGGCTTCAGCAGCGCCAGCTTTGCTCACAGGGGGTGCTGCCATACCTTCCAGTGTAGGCTCGTTCCTTACCGCGTATGCTGTTGAAAGTAATTCAGCCTATCAGAGCGGCGTTGACCGTGGCGATCCTAACGCGAGGGCACGTGGCATCGTTACCGGCCTTATAAACGCTGGCATAGAGGTCGTAGGTGGTGGTGGTAAGAAATATCTAAACGCGGCCACCAAGAACGCAGTAGGTAAACTAGGCAAACTTAAGCATTTTGGCAAAAAGACCCTGCATACCGCGCTGCGTGAAGGACTCGCGGAAGAAGTACCTCAAGAGATGGTAGCCATGATTATCGGTGGGGATTATCCACGTAATAAAAACGGTTCCGTTGACTGGTCCGCTGTGGCTACCAGACTTATGGACACCGCCGTTGCTGGTATTCTAATAGGTGGAGTATTGCAAGCACCATTCGCGGCACGCCACGCCATATCAATGCCGTCCTCGCCAAAGCAGGCCAAGGTAACCAAGGAACAACAGGAAGCTGAAGCAGCGGACGCAGAGAAGGTAGATACTGCAACCGATGGCATGACAGGTTTTGACGACAAGCAGAATGAGGGTGTGCCCGACTATGTCGCACCAGTAAGTAAGAAGGCTGGTAAACCACAGGCACGGCAGGACAATACAAAAATCGTTGAGGACAAGCCAGCCGTTGTAATGACAGACGAAGGTGAAATGGTAACGCAGCAGATACAGCGTGAACAGACTATCAAACAGTTGGTTGACGAGTATACTGAAGCGGGTATGGACCCCGATAAGGCACAGGCGTGGGCAGAGAAAACAGTTGGCGATGAAATGCCAGCGGTAGAAGCAGGTAGCCCAAGGGTAACACATTACGAACCACCCCAACGTCACCTAGAACACATCCCACAGGTTGAGGCACCGCCTGTTCAGGTAACTGATAAAGAAACCGCTGAAGCCCTAGCAGAGAAATACGGCATCACCGGGCAAGAAGCGTTGAACATAATGAAGGGACAACGTGTAGCCGCACAGGAAGGTGTAGCACAAACCGAATCGGATACACTTAGTGAAAGTCTTGAGGTGCAGGATAAGATAGCCAAGCGTGGAACCCCGACCGAAAGATTAAATAGACGTGGTTTCTACAAACTAGCACAAAATGTTCAAGATTTTGCAGCCAGCGCGTACTCACGCTTCAGGCGTATAGACAGAATGATGGAAGCGTTAGACGGGCACATGACTAATGGCCCTATAAGAAAGGCTATATGGCACAGGCTAAGAGCGGCGTCACTTGGGCGCAAGCAAGCCACTGCTGAAGGATGGCAGAATTTTACTAAGACGCTTGAGGACATGGGGATTGATTACTCGAAGTGGATGTCTAAGGTAGAGACTGTAGTTCCTGGTGTCAAGCTTACTAAGTCACAACAGATCGGTGTTGCCATGTTGTCCAGTAATCAGCACGGAAGGCGTTACCTGGTTAACGGTATGAAGGTAAGCGAGGACGCTATCAACAAAGTGTGGTCTAAAGTGTTGACCGACCCAGAGTTAAAAGCCGTTATGAATTGGATGAAGGGTGAGTACCAACGCAAGTGGTCAGAGATTTATGACGCTGCGATACAGGCCGGCATTGACCCGAAGCTACTTCAGCAAGAGAAGGAATACTTCCCGATCATGCACTTAAGCAAGGACGCAGTAAACAACCCGCGTGATATTATGTCACTACTCACAGATGGGTTGCCGGGTTCCAAGCCGGATACGGGTATTATAAAACATCGTCAACATGGTGCAGAGGGTGAGATTGAACTAGACGCCTTCTCTACGTATCTTAACAACCTTGCCACTACCGAGAACTTTAAGTTCATGGCACCAGCGGCAGCAAAGGTCAGCAAGATAACTGGCGACCCTCGTTTTCGCAAGGCTTTGAATCGGGCAACGTATGGCCATGGCACTAACATCATGGACAGATATGTAAAACACACTGTGCGCGGCACGTCTGGTGACAAGATGGACTGGTTCTCTAAGGATGCGCGTCACATGAGGCGTAATGTAAAGATGTATTTCATAGGGTATAAAGTCCTTACTGGTGCCAGACAGGTCGTATCTACCCTGAATGGTTTCACACCTAGCCCTATGGTAGCCTATGAGTATAGCAAGATAATGAAAGGCATAGCTGGTAACTGGAAAGCTTATGAGAACATGCGCGAGGAAGCGGAAAGCAAGTCTGCTGAGGTCAAGTACCGTGCTTGGGACCGTGACATCAAACGCAAATGGACAAGCCAGGATGCACACGATTACATGCTAGGTAAACAAAAGTACGACAAGCGTGCTGTTAGGCTTATGCGTAAGATAGACAAGTTCACTGTGGTGACCGTATGGACATCTCTATACAACCACGCCAAGATGAACAAAGATATGAATGAGGCAGATGCTATTGAATTCGCAGACACATGGATCGGTAAGACACAACCTATGGCCGACCCGGAATATCTACCCGATTTCTTCAGGGGTGGCGAAGTATCAAAGGCATTGACGGACTTTCAACAGATGCCTAATCAAACATGGAACACAGTATCACATGATATCGTTGGTGCCCGTAGAGCGGGTAAGATAACCAACTCAGAAGCGATGTACCGTTTCTTGGTAGCCGTTGTGCTACCTTCTCTTGTACTTGGTGCCATCAGTCGTGGTCGTCCTCAGAAGGATGCCGGTGAACTGATCACTGACTTAGTAATGTACCCCATAAACGCTGTGCCTCTTGCTGGACCTTGGTTGGGCAAAGCTATTCGTGGTTGGGATAGTAGCTCTAATCTTGCAACAGTACCACTGGAAGAAATTAAACGCCTGGCCCAAGAGATTCAAGAGGGCGACGTTCCGGGTATAGCAAAGAGAACAGCAACAACTGTTGGGTCACTCACTGGTAAAATACCACACCAAGCTATCATTAGCGCGGGTGGTGCCTATGACCTTGCCACTGGTGAGACTAAAGATCCACGTAGGTTACTATGGTCAGAGTATCAATTAAAGAACGATGAAAGTGGCGGCACGAAAGAACGCACCACCACTAGAAGATCGTCAAGGAGGTCGTCAAGATGACGAAGAAAGAATCAGCATCGCGTACAGATCACGACTTACTAATGGCACTAGCGAATGACATGAGGTGGATAAAGGGCATAAGCACATTGTACGCTGTGCCCCTTACACTAATTGCCATCAAGTTTCTTGCCACATGGACGTCGGGATAATGTAAGGCCAACATCGTAATCTATAGGCACAGCTTCACCCATTGATATATTAGGGTGGACTGTGCCATTTTTATTTAGCTGTAAATGACGACGTACTGCATCCATAACGTCGGCAACATGTTCCATTGGCACAAGGTGATACATGCCCTCGTAGCACCACAGTATAGGTGCCGGTGCCATATTCAGCTTTACCATTCCTGTTACGTCAACATAGTCTTCAGGGAATCTTGTATCTATCACGTACAGCGGCAACGACCTAATGGTGAATCCCTTTTCAGTTCTCATTTAGCTATCTCCACAAGGAAAGATTCAATGTCGCCACGGGTGGTATAATATTCACCCATTATCTTCTCATGCCCCAGTATGGCACGCTTATCCTTACCGGTATAAACACGCTTGCCGGTCATCATCCAGTTGTATATGCACTTACGCGTCCGTCTAACCCCGGTCAGCTTGAACAATACAGCGGGCACATGGATTAGCTTTATCCTCTTTTGCCTTACCTCGTCACTCGGTTTGCTTAGGATTATCTTAGGCATCGGCCGTTTTAGCATTTCGTTTATGACCGCCTTTCATTGCGCATGCGAAGCACTTACGCATGTGATATTTAATTGGGTCGTCACCTGACCCTAGTCCAGTTCTGCCGCCATACCATTGCCAAGGTATCTTCTTTGGTATCCTAAAGACCACCTCATTACGCGGGCACATTATCACGGCGACGTACCATTTCTTCTTGGTGCCCTTGATAATGAACATCCACGCTGGTCGGGTGTCACCTTCGACCACTCTATCGAATAGTCCAAGGCACTCCACCCGACCCAGTAAAGCAGCACGTCTGATCGCTGGTCGTGGTATTTCGCCCACTAGATCCAGCAGATCCTCACGACTGATTACGTGTCTCATGCGATGTTAACTTTCTTTGCGACCTCAAGTTCAACTTCTTCCGGTGACTTATCACCCGGTCGCTTCAACATCCTACCAACGGCTAGAGCGGGGAAGGCACCAGCCAGTACCCCAAGCAGGCTGAACGGCTGGTTCTCACCTCCAATCACCATGCTCTGAAATTGCTGTGAGTCCTTAATGTTGGTGTCAATAAATCCGATGGCATCTTGATACCCCATCTTATCGTCCTGCGCCATACGCATGAGGTCTATCTGGTTCCCTCTGTGGGTAACAATAACATCCGTCCTAGCTTCCCTAAGAGTATTCAGATTGGTTAACCCCGCTGCGTTAGGATCACCAAGGTAATCGGCGGTCTGCTTCGGCATCTGACCTGGCGTCACCGTGTCCATCATGCTACGGCACCCAATGATGGCTAGACATGCGACCGTCAACAGGATTAATACAACGTTCTTTGCGTCTTTTAATTGGTTCATAGCTACTCCAATAAATTATTAGTTGCGTAATCATTCAACTCAACATTTGTATACCGCCACACACGTGATTGCTCACCAGCAGTTTGACTGCCACTGTCATTCGCGTGGCATCTCTTTGATTTTATGCTAGGTGCATGGCCCAGTAACCATTTGCCAAATTGCTCTGGTAGTCCTGCTTTTCTTCCGGTACGTTTGCACCATGCGGACCACACAGAGAACATGGTAGTCTTATCTACTTCGCCACCAGTGGACACGATTAAACATTCCTCCATGAACGTTGACACTGGTGCTGATATGGATCTGAATTGTGCCATAACCATTTCATGAGAAGCGGGTACAGAGAACACCTTATTCTCGTTGAGTCTCTTGAACCCTTCGAGCGCAAAGTTTATCATCTTTCCCTGTTTAACTTCTCTGATTATGTGCTTCTTTATCCTTGGATCTGCATCAGACACATGAGAATTAGGATGGTGCAACACTATCATCCTAGACTCTACCGCACGCGACTGATCAAAGAAAGCAGGCAACTCATTCATAGCCATGGTGAACCGTGTCTTTAACTGCACCGATGGCAATGCACTCTTGCACTTTACATCTACCGGCATAATATCAGAACCAACCACACCCAGTATAATCTCAAGTGCTTCTGACAGCACGATCCTAATCGGGTTTCTTATGTCACCGAACATGCAATGAGTTTTTCCCATCAGCGGTGCTAGCCCGAATCTGCCGATCAATGCACGTAGTGAAGTCGCACACGTCTGATCAGCACCTACGGTATGGTGCAGGATGTCTAGCACAGTACCCTTACCAGAACGTGGGTCACCATATAGCATCATGAACTTTTCGTAACTAAGATCAGATGTCATTAGATACCCCAACCATTCCCCAAGAAGGGCTACACTAAGAGCGTCACCATTATAGGTATCATACAAAAACTGCTCAGTGTACTCTGACCTCTTGTTCTCGTCGAAGTCATACGGACAGCATGACGTTGAGAACAGGTTAGGGTTAGGGTTATGCAAAACTATCTTACCATCCATGTACTTGTCTAGGTCAAGCAGTCCATTCTTGAACGTTACTATCCTAGTCGGGTCCGGCATCCCCTTTACCTTGTTGATCCACACTGGCGGGTCTTGGTAAACAGGGCACCATCTTGTGAAGGCGTCAAGTATATCACTGATCTTACTACGTGTCACTTTGTAAAGTACGACCTTGTCGTTACCTTTTCCATCGGTCTGTACGAAACTCTTATTGTCAAGGAACTCATACAACTGACCTTTCAATGTCTCAAGTTGTAGATCCTCATAACAATGTCCGTTCCATCTGCACCATCCACCGTGATACATCTTAAGAGTTGTAGCGTTTTCAACCATGTAATGGTCGTCAATGAATCGCTTGGCTATGTTGGCGGCAATGTCGTCCTCTAATACGTCAGGTCCAAGGCACGTGCTATTGTCGCCACATTCTTTTACGTAGGCTATCAACTGTTCCTTGGTAAGACCAGCGTCCAGCCATGTCCTCAAGTCCTTCACACCATCTGGTGGCATGACCCTTATACATCTACTCTTGCCGCGCAGGGATAGGAATGTTCTTTCTACACCGTCCTTGCCTGGCCAATCACCATTAGCCTTTTGATCGTTCTCGCCCATTACCCATATATCTCTTTCTGATATGGGCATCTGTCTTAGTATGTCAAGGCCACCAAGGTTAGAGAACTTACCGATTGCGTCAAAGCCTAAAGTGAATGCCGCTAATACATCTGACGATCCTTCAACTATTAGTATCGGTCCTTCTTCATCCGTGAACTTAACGACTGGTGCGTAACTTCCGCACAAGTTTCTTGCTTCATCAAGTATGTGTAGATAACTCGCGGCTTTCTCGTTGAATCCTTTGCTACCCTTATTCTGCTTGGTGCATAACACAGCAGCAGGGTTGGCAGGGTCGTCAGCGGAAACCATACAATATTTATTTCTTCCACATACAGGACAGCCAGTGTCCTTGCCCGGATATAACGGTGAGTCAACACGCATCCAGTTATGTTTTCCAGCAGAATAACGTTTCGCTGTGATGTCACTATCTACATTATAAGCAAAGTAAAGACCATGCTTAGAGCCAGCCATGCAGAACTTCTTGCCATTGAAGTACCTACGCATAAGGCCGACCACGTTACCTTTGGCATCACGCTCTGGAAATATCCATGCTTGTTCTGCTGGAAAGAAACCGACCCCCAACAGCTTCGCAGCGTCAGCGGACACACCGAGTTCTGTACCGATTAGACGGTACATACCTTCGGACATGTTGCCCACGAAGATGTCGTAAAGTTCAGCTAAGGTTGTCGTTTTCTTCATAGAATCCACCAGAATAATAAGGGTGCGGATAAATAATCCGCACCCGTGACCGCTACTTAGACACCTACGAGTGCCATGATTGTAGCTTGACTAACAGCACCCCACTGTTCCTTCGTGAACGCATCAGCGTCCGGGGCGTCAGACCCACCGACCTCTTTGATCGCAGCCATGAGTGCGTTGTTTACATCGTCATCCGTGCATCCGTCGCCCATCTGTTCTTGGGCAGCTTCAATGCGTTCCCATGCCTCATCCTGGGTCAACTCAAGCACAACGTCTTCATCTTCTTGCTCCACCAGGTCACCTTCTTGTGAGTCCTCAGGTGGTGCTGGTTTGTCAAACTTGGGCATACCCCGTTTGGACTTGTCAACCTTCTCTGCTTTTTTCTTGGCAGCTAGCTCAGCTTTTTCTGCCTTCAATTTGGCGGCGGTGGACACCTTATCGTCACGCTTCTTATCGTCAATCTCTTTCTGCTTCTGATTTCGCTCCATCTTTTCCTTAGCAGACAGTTGCCTGTTGCTCGCCGGTGCTGCTTCTTCCTCTGGCTTTGCCTTGCCCTTGGGATTCTTTGGTGGTGCTGACTTAGCAGCAGCGGGACCAGCCTTCTTCTTTAGGATGGCAGCGAACTTCTTATCCAACGCGCCAAGCTCAGTGGCGTCCAGTTTCTTGATACCACGCCCAGGTGTGGCATCGTACTCGTCCAACCATTCCACCGTGAACGGATTCTTGTCGGCAAACTCAGGATCATTATCGCCGATGCGAATCTGGAACTTAACATCGGAGTAGTCACCAGTGGCAAGGTCCGTGAAGCTAAGACCATCCCATGCAAATACCTTCTGGATCTGTTCCATGTTCTTCAGCACCTTACCGGCACCGCTTACCATTACCATGTAAGCAGGAATGTATTCCTCTTGCTCACTGTAGTCCTGCCACACTTGGTCGTCCTCATTCCATATTTCATCAAGCACCACGTCCATTGTGAACTGGGGGCACCCTTTATCAGATGTAACACTTACGCCCCAATCATTCGCGCGTCCACGAAACGAGCCTGTCATTGTTACCTTATTCATAAACCGATCCTTTACTTTTATCATTTTTACATTTGAAACACATCATACCGGCAGGTAACTTCCTGCCACATCCTTCACATGGAACCATGTCTTGCTGAAGGCTTTCAAGACACGCACCTTCTTCTTCCTTTTCGGATAATTTGTCAACAATTAGTTCTTCTTCCTTGACCTCGTAGTTCGTTCCCAACGTGGCACAGGCTGGCAGCAGAGCATCTATCTCACCCACTAACTTGTCAATAATCTTGGTGGTTTCCTCTGGCGGGGCCAGTCCCTTTTCAATCCTGCGTTGCGCAACGAATAGCATAAGGATACCGTTGGCGATGTTGCTCACGTCACGTTTTAACGCTGCATCGCCATGACAGTTCTTTACCTTAAGCCCGCTGCCACACGGGCACGGTTCATTTCGTTTGTTTCCTTTGTCAACTAGTGGCATCGAACATAATCCTCCACAATGAATCGTCGTTCTTGGCATCAAAGGTCACAGCGGGGTAATCGTCAAACACCGATCCACGTGACTTGGCCTCAAAAGAAAATTCTGGTTTGGTAAAGACCACACGTTGGTCACTGGCGGCACCAATCTTACCTTCATCAATCTCAACTGTTGCCCAGTCAATCTTGAACACGTATGATGCCCACGCTACCCACAAGGCAATGACAGGTGCATTGTTCTTGTCATACAGATCAGGACGTGAAAACCAATACTCACCGTAAGTGGGGTCAATCTCTTTGCTCTTTGCAAGCTGACTAAGGATGATCACATTTCTTCCAGACGCCAGCAACCTGTCAAGGTCCGCTTGCAACAAACGCATCTGGTTGTACACATGCTCGTAGCCTTTGCCCCAACCGAAATCGGTTATGCTCTTTGCCACTCCACCCTTTTCTTTCTTGATGTTATCGACTACATGGTCAGCGCACATGCCCTGCACATAGGTAACAGTGTCAATCACCGCTGTGCCGCCTACTTCGATGAAATCTTCTGCCTGATTAACCGCGTCACGCAGGTCTAGAAAAGTTTCAATGCCGGGGATCAACTTGAACTTATCACCCATTGGGTGGTCAAGGTCATCCAGCCCCTTGTCTGGGCAGAAGAACACGGCACCAGGTGCCATCGCTGCAAGGGTAGACTTACCCATGCCCGTCTTGCCGTACATCAGTATCTTTTTTCCAGCGTCCGACGTTTCCATGTCAGCTATACAGAAGTTCTTTGACTTGTGTGGTCCCTTGCGCGTTGCTGCACCACCTGGCTTGTTGAACTTGGGCTTCACGCCCGGTGTTCCCTTATTAAACTTTGGCATTCCCATCTTTATCCTTTCCACTGAATATACATTTGAATCCTTCCAACAAATTGTCTGGCGACAGTTCCTCACCGTGCCAACAGTATGGCGTGTACTGACATCTGAACTTAGCTTCACACTGTGTGCCGTCTGGCCACCATCCGTCTGTTCTACGCATCATCAGTATGGCTTGATACATAGAATACATTTGACCCTCAAACCGTGTCATCTCTTTCACTGACCGTTGAATCTCACGCCGATTAAAATACTTTTCTGGTTTCTCGGTAAGATCCTTGAACAGTCGTGTGCCATACATGCCTTCGGTTTCCATGAAGTTTACATCACCCTCTTTGGTCCCCTTTATAGTCTTAACCGGGTGCCCATCAACCCGTACATCCTTGCCATAAGCTACTACATCTTTACCCTTGGTGCTTAGCTCGCCACTCTTGAGTACATTATACACAGTGTCAATGTTGGCGTCTGTTATATCGAACGTGGTGTCCATATACTCACCAGACTTGACAAATTTTTTGGTGTCAGCAAAGCTCAACTTCTTCATCTTAATCTGCGGGGTGTGCCACACATCGTAAAGAACCTTCGTAGCTATTGGCGAGTCAGGCATGATGCCATACTTCTCAAGTTTACCTTCCTTCTGCATACGCAGCATAGCGTATGGGTACAGCGTTGTCTGCACATCCATACGTAGATGATTCCAGTACTCAGCGTCATCGTCGATTGGCTTGGCGGTAGACTTGTGTTCCATCTGGCCAAACAAACCACCATCGGTAAACCTGATCACCTTGTCTATCTTACCCACCAACCTTACGTCACGGCATGAGTTG
>Ga0307928_10002329_pt1 | contig 14627 bp, 14 predicted proteins | sample AceLakmetagen232_FD_201815 | JGI IMG/M metagenome (GOLD analysis project Ga0307928, IMG submission 201815) | Saline water microbial communities from Ace Lake, Antarctica - #232 | ecosystem: Environmental > Aquatic > Non-marine Saline and Alkaline > Saline | place: Antarctica: Ace Lake... | reverse complement strand
GCGGAATTGTCTGGGACGGAATTAATTCGGGAAATGATTCAAATCCATGCAACAATGATACAACCACATCGGATTAATCTTTAATTTTGATTTTTTTCGTAAAAATGAAATAAAAATGAAATAAAAAAATGTGAGATTAATAGTAACTAAAATTATGGATGTCAATAAAATTATAAATGTTGAATTACCAATGTGTTTATTAGATTGGATTCCTACTAATAAGATTTCTATTGATAACAAAGATTGGGACTTGTCTAAAGAAGGTGCTGTACAGTTGTTAGAAAAAAAACCAATATATGATATATATTGGGATTGGTTGTCAACAAATCCGTCAGCTATTCAGTTGCTAGAAAAAAATCAAGATAAAATAGATTGGAGTAATTTGTCTGGAAATCCATCAGCTATACACTTTCTAGAAAAAAATCTAGATAAAATCAATTGGAATGGGTTGTCTTATAATCCATCAGAACGTGCTATACGGTTGCTAGAAAATAATCCAGATAAAATAAATTGGACTTGTTTGTCTAAAAATCCGTCAGAAGGTGCTATACAGTTGTTAGAACAAAATCCAGATAAAATAAATTGGAGTAATTTGTCTAAAAATCCGTCAGAAGGTGCTATGCCATTGCTAGAAAAAAATCCAGATAAAATAGATTGGAGTAATTTGTCTAAAAATCCGACAAAAGGTGCTATGCAGTTGCTTAAAAATCATTCAAATAATATATTAATCAATTGGCATTATTTATCTAGAAATCCACATATATTTAACTATGATTATAAAAAGATGAAACAAAACTGTTTAATCTTTAAAGAAGACTTGATGAAAAATCGGTATCATCCTTGCAATATAAGCAAGTTTAAATATTGGAAAGTGGATGGGTTTGAGTGAGATTCTGATTAAAATATTTTTAATTATTTTTTTAAATTCTTTAAAAAACAAACACCTTTAAGTATACCATCAGTTGGTTCTTTTTCATTTGCTGATTCATCACTGTTGTCTGTATTTGATGCAGCATTTTTATTTGTTTTATAAATATCACTAGTTGTCTCAGTAATTTGAAATCCCTGGTTTTTATAAAATTTCTTCCGCTTTGTCCACTGACGCTGAAACGTTTCATGGGTATCCACAAAATCATAAATAACTGGACTTGTAATGGGATGTTTTGCTCGCAATATACGCCCGACAACTTGTTCAACATCTGTCTTGGGTGTAATAAGAAACTCAGCATTAAGAGACGCGATATCAAGACCTTCTGATGTCATCTGATACGATCCTAGTACAACATGCTTTTTTTCAGTAAGTTTTAGGTCAGATTGTTTCATGCCCCCAATGTAGTATCCAACGGATGCCATGTTAAAAGAGACAATATGCCTATACATGTACTTTAAAATATTTATATTATGAGACATAACAATGGTTTGCAACTGAGTATATGGCTTAACGGTTTCATCATCGACGTACATTTGCTCGTACTTTAGTTTTTTCGTGCAATTAGGACATTTAATAATTTTGCCTTTGGGATAAGTTCTTACCTCTTCCCGTCGTTTAGTTTTTTCACTGTGGACAAACTTTACGGTATAATTTGCTTCCCATTCTGTTTCGTAAGCTTCCCAACAATCTAAACACCGATATTCGGTTAACTTAGTTTTACAACACACGGTGTTCACAGGATAAATTTCAGCTCGCTTACATTCTGTACAAATATGATGTGTGCACTGCGTTGCAATCCTTGTACCAGTCTCAGCCTGAATAAAGTCTTTAAGAACTTGTAAAATAAAGTCAGTACGTGGACTGTACTGGCACATTTTGGAAATCATAGAACTAATTTGTGGTTTTCCACGAAAGTCTAAAACTGGCTCTTCATATGCTGTGTCATGAGACTGATATTTTATCTTTCGCACATTAACCGCCATATCATTCAAAGGTCGCTCAGCCTTATGCACTACGTTACCCAAGAACATTTTAAAAACATCTGTTGTCCCGTCTTTACGGTCCATGGTTCCCGACAACCCAAGCATATACCGTGTAACAACGGAAAACATGCACCTAGAAAACGACTCGCTAGACACATGATGCACCTCGTCAAGAATAGTAAAACCAAACGACGCAAATAATTCAGGAGGATAATTCTTGGTTTTACTGACAAGTGACTGAAGCATAACAAGCACAATATCCTTGTCTTCAATATCAATAACTGGACCTTGAATTTTACCAATACGAGCTCCAGGCAAAAACTGTTCAATTCGTTCAATCCACTGGTTCATGAGAAAGTCCTTACCAACAATGACTAGTGTTTTTACGCCTAGACAACTAGCAATGTTTAATGCACTGGATGTTTTGCCCCAAGCAGGATACAAATCCAAGAGACCTCCTTTACCTTCATCGGTTAACGTAATATAGTCAATGTATTTTTGAACAACAGGCAACTGATAGTCACGCAACGTTCCAGCAAAAGGTAAGTTAATTAAGTCACCCTTGGGCAAGGTACACTCAGTAGCAGAACCAAAATGCTTTTCGCCGTAATACCGTGGCATATATATTTTGGTTGTGTTTTCACGCCACACAGAAAAAGTAGACGCCGTTTGCACTGGAGCACCAGGTGTCATGGGCTTAACAGTGAGGTCTTTGCGAATTTTTTGTTGCTGTTCCATTGTTAAATCTTTTTTTAGAACTGCATAACCTTTAGGACCGAGAATTGTCTTCATATTTTTAGTATTATCTTACGTTATTATATTCTAAAATAATGTATTTAAGTTATTTTTGTTTTACGTTATGTCTCCTGCAAAATAAGCCATCATTAGTTATCCTACTTGTATTTTCTCGTAACCAACGTTCTATGCTAAAATCTGGAATCTCAACATAAGTGAGATAAAAAATCACTATGCTCATATATTTCTTCAATTCGTGTGGGTTCAATTTCGGGAACAACCATTACCATTAATAATGTAATGTATTTAGGTTGTTTAGTGTGTGTTTGTTAGTTTGAATATGCTAGCGCTCCCATTTGATTCTTAAGCCTTATTTTCAATTGGTTGTGCATATCTTCGGGTAATTTTGTTTTATCTAAATGATAAGTACGAATAATATATGGTTCAAGATATTCTTTTTCAACTCGCCAAAATCCTGCACCACTATCAAAAATGGTAATAACAGAAAGATTCCAAATAAATAATACAAATACACAAGTTTTAATAACTGTATCGACTATGTATTTGAATTTAAATTTAGAAACATAGTTAACTGGTCGATATATAATGTCTGTATAATATGGATATATGTCTTTTTTATTTATTTCAGAAAACTGAGATAAAAAATCACTATGCTCATATATTTTTTCAATTCGTGTGGGTTCAATTTCGGGAACACTCATTACTATTAATAATGTAATGTATTTAGGTTATTTAGTGTCTTTTTAATTTATAGATTGTGCACTTCATTGGGGTTAATACTAAACCATTCAGTATTTTGATATATTTTGGGCTGGTCTTTTAAATTAGGCTCATAAATAATGGTATTGTCATTTATAATTTTTGGCGTATATGTTTTATAATCTTGAATACCTTGTATGATTTGTGAAACCGAAATAAACAAATTATTTATATTGTTTTAATAATTTACTAAGTTATAAAACATACATCTATAATATAAAGTAAAGTAAATGAATGTTGAAGAGATAAATCTTCCAACTGTTCCGCCAACCAACACAGATTTTGACCCAGTATTTGTGTATTTGCCAAATGTTCAAGATAAAATCATGGACCAAACGACTCATACTAACAAACGCATTATAGATTTTTTTAAAAAGATGAATATTGTTCCCCCTGCTCTCAAAAAACCTGTAGCCAAAATAAAAGACAAAGTAACACGTCAACCTACAAACGAAATTGATGATGAAGAAATGGTTTCTAAAGAAAATGCGGATGTGGTTGATAAAGATAAGATGGACGATGAATTGGCTCCCGAGTTATTAAAGAACAATGCATATGCAGACAATCTGCCTGTTTTTAAACCCCCGTTCAAGTTTAGCGGAAAGATGCCTGTTTCAAGTTACTACATGAATAATCGCAAGATGTTTGTCCAGTTTATAGACAAGATGTTTGAGGAGTATCGTTTGAAGTTGCTAGAGAACAGTGACCCCATTACTTGCGACACTATTGGTAAAAACTCTAAAATGGATTTAATGACACATCAAAAGTTAATTCGCGACTACATGAACTTATATACACCATACCGTGGCTTACTATTAATTCATGGCCTTGGTTCAGGAAAAACGTGCTCGTCAATTGGTATTGCAGAGGGCTTTCGTAACCAGCGTAAAATCATTGTAATGACTCCAGCTTATCTCCAAAGTAACTACATAAGCGAAATTAAAAAGTGCGGAGACATGATGTATCGTTTAAAACAGCATTGGAATTTTATAGATACAACAAAAAAAGAAAAAGATATGGCGACTAAAGACAAAATGGATATTGCACAAGTGCTAAGGTTGCCCGATGATTTTATCAAGAAACTCGGTGGCTATTGGCTCATGGATGTAAATAAAAAAGATTCTAATTATCACTTATTAGATGAGCGTCAGCAAAAGAGTCTAGATGAGCAACTGAACTTAATGATTCACAACAAGTATACTTTTATAAACTATAATGGAATAACTGCAAAAAAATTCAACCAACTAACAAAGTCGTTAAAGGTGAATATATTTAATAATTCTGTGGTAATTATTGATGAGGTTCATAACTTTGTTAGTTGGATTGTAAATAAAATTAATACAACAAAAGATTATACTACAATTAAAAAACCAAACCTAGCAGTATCGTTTTATAAAATGCTGATGGAAGCCCAAAACTGTCGCATTGTTATGCTTTCAGGTACACCCATTATGAATTATCCAAATGAGATTGCTATACTGTTTAACATATTACGAGGGTATATTTATACTTTTACGTTAAGCATTGATGATAGTAAACATAAGGGGGGTCAACCTTTAGATACAAAATATTTTACGAGTCTTTTGTCTAATGTTAAAGACGAAAGTAGCGATGAATTAAGTGCAAAAAAGATGGTTGATTATGTGCAGTACAATGCGTCCAAGAAAACACTGATAGTTACACGCAACCCACTAGGGTTTGAAAATGAGTATAGCAAACAAACCGATGTATATAAAGGTGTAAAGTACGAACCGAATGGAAGTGTGGAATCTGATTTGGTTGTGTTTAAAAAAAACTTGGTGCAGACACTACAGACAGCCAAGTTTAGTGTGAGTAGTGTTTCTATGGTAAAAAACCTAGCACTTCCAGACAAGTTGGAAGAATTTCAAGGTAAGTATTTAGACACGGAAACGCGTGAAATAAAAAACTTGGAAAATTTTAAACGTCGCATTATTGGGTTGGTATCGTACTTTCGCAGTGCAGACGAAGCTTTGTTGCCTCAGTTTAGCAAAAAAGAAGATATTCACACTGAGTACATGGACATGAGCGACCTGCAGTTTGGTGTATATGCTCAGGCCAGAATGCAAGAAATTAAGTCAGAAAAGGGTGCACGTGTAAAAGCTCATATGCAAATTTACCAGGGAGACGGCAATTCGTCATCGTCCTACCGTATATACTCACGTCTGTTTTGCAACTTTGTATTTCCTCCCAATATTATTCGTCCAATACCTGCAAAAAAAGGAAAAAAAGATAATGATAAAGATAATGATAAAGATAATGATAAAGATAATGATAAAGATAAAGACACAATAGATAACAAAGAGGATGAACTGGCTAAAGACGTAATTGATGCTAACGCTAAAGATAGCACTGAAGACAGTGAAGATATGGTTGGAATGGAGGGAAACAAGCAATATACTGAACAATTAAAAAAGGCATTTCACGAAATTGATGAAAAAAAGAGTGAGTATTTGCGTTTGCCTCAGCTTACTGAGTACAGTCCCAAGTATGCAAAAATTCTTAAAAATATTCAAGAGTTGCGGGGAAAGCATTTAGTTTACAGTCAGTTTCGTACTATGGAGGGAATTGGGTTATTTTCTTTAGCTTTGGATGCTAATGGGTTTCAGCAGTTTCGAATTAAACGAGTTTCCGGAGGTTGGGAATTTGACATTAACGAAAACGACATTGGTAAAAAACCAATGTATGCTTTGTATACGGGAACAGAGGATAAAGAAGAGCGAGAAATTGTACGACATATTTATAACGGCGATTGGGATATTATTCCGCAGAATTTAAAACTTATTTTAGACAAGGCTAAAAAAAACAATGTGTATGGCGACATTATTAAAGTGTTTATGATTACAGCATCTGGGTCTGAGGGAATTAATCTTATGGAAACACGGTATGTGCATATTATGGAGCCATTTTGGCACTCAGTAAGAACCGAACAGGTAATTGGACGTGCAAGACGTATTTGTAGTCATAAAAAGTTGTCCTTGGAAGACCAAACTGTTGAGGTTTTTTTATATATGATGCAATTCACCAAAAAGCAGTTGAGCGAAGCTCCAGAAATAAACAAGCATGATGTGGGAAAATTGCCTGAAAACTCTGACCGAGTTTTAACATCAGACGAAAAATTATTTGAAACTGGGCAAATTAAAGAAACCATTAATTCGCAGTTAATTATGGGTATGAAAGAGGCGTCTATTGACTGCTCAGTGTATACAAAAAACAACTCGCAAGAGGGAGTTCAGTGCTTTCAATTTAACAATGCAAAGCCAAACGAGTTTATTTATACACCAGATTACAAGACAGACCCTGATATTATTACACAAAAGAGGGTTGGTCCAGAACCCGCAAATTCAAACAAACAAAGTATAACTAAGGCCGCCGCAACCATAGCAAAAATTATTCAATATAAAGGTGAAAAATATGTGTACGAGCCTGGAACTAACAACGTGTACGATTATGAAACATTTACTAATAATAAACAAAGACGAAAAAAGCTAGGTGTGCTAAATGAAAGTACAGGGCGTATTGATTTTGATAAACAATAAATCCATTTTGTTTTAAGTTGTTTTTATAAAAAAATGATTTATTGTATTCGATTTTGAATAAGATAATTAATAAGCAAAAACTAATAAACAGACCTAAGCCAATAATTCAAAACCGTAAAATAAAATATAACAAAAAGTAATGAATTTTGAATTACCAATGTGTTTATTGAATTGGATAAATCAAGATAAAATAAATTTGTATTCATTGGCTTTAAATCCGTCAAAAAGTGTTATCTGGTTGATATACAAAAATCCAGATAAATTGAATATAAATGGTTGGTATAATCTTTCTCAAAATAAGTCAGAATGGGCCGTGCGGTTGCTAGAAAAAAATCCAGATAAAATATCTTGGTGGATGTTGTCTGCAAATCCGTCTGCTATACACTTGCTAGAAAATAATCTAGATAAAATTTATTGGCGAGAGTTGTCTGCAAATCCGTCAGAAGGTGCTATGCGGTTGCTAGAAAATAATCCAGATAAAATAAATTGGGTTTATTTGTCTACAAATCAGTCTAATGGTGCTATCAAGTTGTTGGAAAATAATCCAGATAAAATAAATTGGGTTTATTTGTCTACAAATCAGTCTAATGGTGCTATCAAGTTGTTGGAAAAATATCCAGATAAAATAAATTGGGATATGTTGTCTGCAAATCCGTCTGCTATACACTTGCTAGAAAAAAATCCAGATAAAATCACTTGGGAGAGTTTGTCTGAAAATACGTCAGAAGGTGCAATCCAGTTGCTAGAAAAAAATCCAGATAAAATAAATTGGGAATATTTGTCTGCAAATCCGTCTGCTATGCACTTGCTTGAAAAAAATCCAGATAAAATTGAATGGGATGCCTTGTCTAGCAATCCGTCAGCTATTAAGTTGTTAGAAAAGAATACAGATAAAATACATTGGCAGTTTTTGTTTCAAATTCCGCGCATATTCACATATGATTATATAAAGATGCAACAAAACTGTATGTTGTTTAAAGAAGACTTAATGAAAAATAGGTTTCATCCTCGCAATTTATTCAAGTTTAAAGATTGGGGAATTAATGGATTTGAGTAAAACTTAGATTATATTATGAAAAAAAAAACATTCAAATATTAAACACAAAAGTAAAACAAAAAAAACATAAAAATAAATTACAATATTTCTAAATCTTCAAGTTTCCAATACTCTTTGGTTCCGTCACAAAAAGGTCGGCAAATAATAAACGGAATTTTTTTTGCGGCTAATTCCATTTCGGAAATAATTATGTTATCAATAAGCGAATCGGGTATATCGGGAACTAAAGGTAAGGCTCCCTTATTTAACTGAATTGTACGCATACTAATAACTCGTGTTTTTTCATATTTAGTAAGAAAGGGAAGTGTTTTATGTGCTGATTTTAATAAAATATTGCTCATTACACGTATTTCTTCAAAATTTTGAACTATGCATTCTGGATGGTATTTTATTAGTTCGTTTTTATTTACATCATGTCTTATTTTTTTGTATGCGTTTGTTTCATCATCTGAGTTTTCGTTGTCTATATCCTCGTTTGCACCACCTTCAATTAAATTGTCTTCATTATCATCTGTGTTATTATCATCATCATCAGAATATTCATCATCATCATCATCATCATTATTATCATCATCATCATCATCATCATCATTATCGCTTGCATTCTTATCCTTATCCTTATCCTCGTCATCGTCATCGTCATCGTCATCGTCATCGTCATCGTCATCGTCATCGTCATCGTCATCATCATTAATATCGTCACCATTATCAACATCACTATTATCATTAATTAACTCAGTGCAATCTTCATCATCAAGGTCAATGTATTTAGTACGATTTTTTTTGGGTGGCATATTAACTTATTCTTTTACTATTGTTTTAATATTTATATATATTTCATTTTTTTGTTTAATAAAAACTATAATTAATGTTTTTACATTTCAATCATTGACATACACTTGAAAATTAGTTTGCTAGCTAAACCAGGACATTCTTTTGCTTTACACTTTGAAAGAGTAGTTATTGAATCATAAATGTTATTATTATTTATTTTAATTAAAGGATGCAGAGATTTAAATAGTATAAATACATAATCAATTAATTCATCATTTATTGGCTTTTTACAAAGATCCATAATACCATCATTAATCTGGGATATGATCTTTGTTAAAGTACCTTCAATAAGAATACGCTGATTCATAATATTCAAAACATTAACAAGAAATGTTGTGTCTGATTTTAAAATGTCATTTTGCTTGTTGTTTTTGCATGTTTGTTCGTACCCAGTGTTGCTCATATTAATATGTATTGTATCAAACAATGTCATGTCAGAAAACTTGGCAATTTTTGCTTCAAGATATGGCTTTAATCGAGAAAACTCTCTAACTAAATCCATATACATTTCAGCAAATAATTTAGAGTAAAATTTATTAACAGCAGAAATGTCATAAATGGTAGCAGTTAGCTTTTCCATGTTTTCATCAAGCATATCTGTATGAATAATCTGCGTGAGAATGTTGAAAATTTTGGTATACATATCGACCTTAGTTTTGTCTGTGGTTTTGTTCAAGTATGTTCGAATTAAAGCTAATTGACTTTCAAACCCAGTTGTTAAGTTACCTAAAATGGTGGTTGTGGGGGCTTTAACGTGGGTTATCATTGTACTTGTTGCAGAAGCTGACATATTATTTGTATTAGCACTGCTTTGATGAATATTTTGTCTTGGTTTGTTGGTACTAGGATATGCATGTCTTGGAATAAAGCGTTTGTTAAAACCATTACCACTTACACCCTTTAACTGCTCACTAATAGACTGTATAATATTCATAACATTCTTTGTTGGACGTGTAAACTGATTTTTTGCAATACATTCGTCGAAAGTTTGTAGGGAATATTGACACGCCATACTATACTATACTATACTATTGTATATAATTGTATTTATATGTTTTTTCATTTTTTTTGTATTTGTTTATTTAATACAAAATATACAAAAAAATACAAAACATATAAATACAAAACTTTACATATAATTAATATGACTTCAAATATGTATTATTTTAATGGATGTGGGGATAAAGATTTGTATAAAAAATGTAATACATTTGAAGAGTTGTGTTATGTAAAAATATATTGAAACAAATTAGATATATTGCTGAAACATTTTGGGGGCAATATACATTGCCGTTTATTACCTATTGTAAAAATAACAATACATGTAATTTTAAAAGTGCTTGATGGACTAAAACAAATTAATAAATTATAAAGCCGATTAAAAACATCTTGAACTAACATAATAACCAAATGAACAAGTATTTAGTTGAGTTTTTAGGAACCATGTTGTTGAGTTTTGTAGTGTTTTCAACAGGTAATTATTTAGCAATTGGTATTGCTTTAGCGGTTGCGGTTTTGCTTGGAGGTGCTATTTCTGGTGGTGCGTTTAATCCTGCAATAGCCATTGGCATGTTTCATATGGGAAAATTGCCCCAATCAGATTTAATGCCGTACATTATTGCTCAAATTGCGGGCGGATTAGCAGGGGTTGAAATTGTTAAGAAATTTCGTAAATAAAATTAACATTTATTACAATGTGGTTAATTTAATGATGAACTATACATATTTTATATAAACTGCTAAGTTTTTTTAATTTTTGTCATTTTCCATTTGATTTAATAATCAAATTAAATCAAATTATATAATATATGTATACTTTAATATAAATGGAAATGGTCAAAACTCAACATCGTAAAAAAACGCATCGTAAAAAAACACATCGTGGAGGTATGTGGCCAATTTCGTCTGTGACATCTTGGTTTAAAAAGGATGATGTTACTCCTGTACCTGTTGCTAGTTCTGCACCTGCACCTACACCTACACCTGCACCTGCACCTGCACCTGCACCTGTTCCCCCAACACTTAGTCCATTAACTGGAGGCAATAAACATAGTAAACGTACTAAACGTAGTAAACGTACTAAACGTACTAAACGTAATAAACATAGTAAACGTCGTAAACATACCAAATATACTAAACGTCGTAAAATACGCAAAAACAATAAGCACTGAATAAACAATAAGACTGAATAAATAATATTGTAAGATAATAGAATATTATGCCAAGTTTGGACTTTGATTGGGAAGAAAATGGTGAAAACGAAAATGAAAATAGCATAGTAACTAACAATGTTAAATATTCTCATTATAAAAATACAATTGACCGCACAATAACTGAAACTAAGTTTAACCAAATGAAATCAAAGTTTAGTTCGAGTCCTTATGTTAGTCCTCATTTAATTCATCAAGACTTTTACAACAATGGGAAAAAAATAAATGTACAAACCACGATATATTTAAGTTTGGATAAGCAATCTATTTTAAAATATATTGAGATATATTACTATGTGAATAGACCCAAGGAAGCCCCACAGTATACTGCAAATGTGGAAATGTATTTGCGTAAAGTTTATAACGAAATTAAAATGCAAAAAGTTGCAGAAACTTTACAGGGACGATGTAATATGAAAGTTCCAAAAATATATGATTATGGTCAAATTTTGCTAGACCCATCAACAAATATACTTAAATTTGGGTCATTAAAACGCGCAGACAGCATGAACAATGATAAAATTTCTATACATATTTTTGTTGAAATGGAAATGATTAAAAATAGCAAAGAATTAGAAAATGTTATATATACAACTACAAAATCAAAATGTTTGCAATATAAACAAAAATTAATACAACTGTATGCGTGTTTAAATGAAAACAATTTTTCTCACGGAGACATGAGTACACTGGGAAATATTTTGGTTAATACCGAAACAGGAAACTTTGCTTTGATTGATTATGGGCAAAGCGTAGCAGATGAAACCGAACAAACATTTGGATCTGTTGCTGATGTAATTAACTGTGATAAAGTAAATGTAACAAATGGCGGTAAAAGAATGCAACATAAAACAAAACATAAAAAGTTAAAACGAAATCTTAAACATAAAACACATAAAAAAAAAGAAAAAAGAAAAAGAGAAAAAAAGAAAAAGAGTAAAAAAAGTAAAAAGAGTAAAAAGTAAACCACAAATGTAATAAATGTGTAAAACAAAACAAAATTTTTAAATAACCCCACCCACGATTTCGAATGATGTGGGGATAAATTTCCAGTTATTATTGTGGCAAATGTATTTCCAGAATTCATCTTGGCTCATAAAAATACTTGCTTCTTTTAGCATAGGAATGTCTTTAGCATATCGAGTTTCACCAAGCAGTTCATACATTTTATAGAGAGCAAAATAATAGTGGATATAGTTGCACCGTGTGTCGTCTTGGTTGCACCGTGTCTCGTCTTGGCGTTTGGAAAAAGGAATAAGTGTTTCGTCAAACATTTTAAACAGTTTCATTTCCAACTGTCGGCTAAAAACCGGAGGAGGAATTCCAAGTTTATTTTTTATAAAAGGAATGTGTTCATATAATTTACTGTCATAGCCCAAGTTTCGTAAAAGCTCTCGCATTTTATAATATGTTAACTGGTCATCTGTTAAGCGTTCTTTTTTAATTTGTAGGCGACATTTTTCAATAACTGTGTCCGCGATATATGTGGTTTCTTTAGCCTGAAACTGAGCAACAATTTCTTTAAAATGATTAGAACGCTGGTATAAAAACGTGCCAACTTCTTTAGGTGGCTCTTTATAAGACTGCTTTTCGTTTTCAGGAATATATGTAACGCTGGCTGCACAAGAGTCGCATACAAGATAGCCATCATCATCCGAAACTAACAAACGACCTTTTTTACAATACACGCAAATATTATTTATACTGGCTGCAAGAGAAGCGTTATCGTGAATATAATTTTCATTAACATTACTAAGATATGTTGAGACAATATTGGACTCTGACCCTGCCATTATATTTATTTCGTTGGATAACAAATCTGTTTGATTTGCATTTCCATTTGATTTATTTGAACTTTTTTTAAAAAAAGCAAGAACTTTTTGTTTTTGGTAAGACATAGATACAGGTAGTACTGTGGATTGCGTTTCGCTTTGTTTTTTTATGTCAAAATATTTAAAGATTAATTTAGAATTATCAAGTAAATATTTATTTTTTCGTTTTTTAAACTGTTTTAGTTGGGTTTGGTTAGTGACAATTTCACTGATGGCTTTTTGTTTTTCTTTTAATGTATTAAATTGATAATTTTGGTCAATTTTTTCCTGAAGATCTTTGCTGGCTGCCGCTAAGACAATTAATTCATCTTCTTCTTTTGCAAATGAGTTCATAATATTACGATGGGTTTTATCCAGTGTGGCTTGATCCACACATTTAAGCACTTTGTCGGTTTTTGACTTAAATTTTGACATTATATAAAACAAATATTAATTATATTTGTTTTTATTTATTTATACGGTTTTTTATTTATATTGATATGTTATTTTGTATTTTTGTTAATTTATAGGTGATTTTATTCACTTTATCTTTTACATCAGCTATATCAGTTAATAGTGTTTGTAACATGATAATTATGTTTTGATTATTAGTTTCGGCATTTTGATTATTTGTTTTGGTATTTTGATTTTGTTTTAATGATATTGGTTGTTTTGGTGTTATATCTTCTAGTTCTAACAAGGAATTTTGATCAAGATTTGTATTAATTATTTGATTGTCTGACCATGATATACTTTTTGTTTCTTGATCTTTTGTTTTTAGAAAGTTTATTTTTTTTTGTGAACTAGAAGGAACGGGGTCATAGTTGCGTTCGGCTAATGTTTTGTTATATTCATCTTGTATCGTTTGCGGGTTTTTATCTTCTTGATTTCCTATGTTATCTGACATGTCTATTGAGGGGGGGGGGTGGTTGGTGGCTAACATGGAATTTAAATCTTTTTGGTGTTGTTCCAATTGATTGTTGAATTTGTTTCTTTTTTCACTTTGAATTTCTTGATGTAAAATTGCAGGATGATTTTCTTGCGAATCGTTTTGTATAATTTTTATTTTATTCTTTTTCATGTCATTTCGAATATTGGGAAACAGTCGTTGGATAGCAGTATTCATCTGGGTTAAAAACATTTTATTTATTGTCATTATTTCGTGTTTTAATATAGTACTTTCTTTTAGTGCGTTACAATTTGTGTTAAAAATATCGCGAATGCCTTTAATACATATAGTGGTGCTTGTGGTTGTTTTTTCACTATTGTCTTCATTTATTAATTGATATTCCTCCGCAATTATATTCCACAATAATGCTAAATTATTTTGGGAAAAAAAAAGATTTTGTGCCATTATTAACAATTATTTACATGTTTTTATATTATTTTATATTATTTTACATTATTTTTACGGCTGTTCTACCGTAGAGTCGGTGTAAACAATTTTACCAATTGTGTATGTGTATGCTGTTCCACCACCATTATTATTTGTTACAATTAGGTTGACTCCTGTGTTTCCAGCCGCAATGCCAGTTAACCCTGGTTCCAAAGTACTTGTTGAACTTGACAAAATATTAATTGCATTGTTAACGGTTGATTTCACAACCGACAGGACCGATAAACTTCCAGCTAAATACACAAATTTTAGGGTTCCACCAAATGCATCTCTGCCCCCATTATCATTAGTACTGATCATATAATTAATGGAGACAAAATGGTAGTTGCTATC
>Ga0307928_10002328_pt1 | contig 14627 bp, 24 predicted proteins | sample AceLakmetagen232_FD_201815 | JGI IMG/M metagenome (GOLD analysis project Ga0307928, IMG submission 201815) | Saline water microbial communities from Ace Lake, Antarctica - #232 | ecosystem: Environmental > Aquatic > Non-marine Saline and Alkaline > Saline | place: Antarctica: Ace Lake... | reverse complement strand
TCGGGGATCTCTTCCTGGGTTTTGTAACTGAGTTCTAACATTGTTTTATCTCTCCTTTTTATGGTTTATTTTACTGCTATTGTTAAATTGCTTTATACAACTCCGTCAACAAGTATTGATTCCCTTTGGCATCCGCGAAATCCTTCAATGCCACCTTCCCACTTTTCCACAATTCCAATCGGCCCGGCCCAAGTATCTGCGTCTGGACATTTAGCGGTTGCGTTTTAAGAAAATCTTCATATGTTCCAAGAAAGCGTCCCGTTTCGATAATTTTCCCTCCACCCACGCCAATCTTTCCAGGAATAACCTTACCAGTAAGCGGATCAACCGAACCTCTAACTGTATATGGGTGATAAGCCTGCTCAATTTCATCAACATCTACTCCCATTTCCTTAAATGTCTTAGTCACGAACTCCGGAAAGCATCTACACCGGGCGTGCAATGGCATTGTCGGTCCTTTCCCTAATGCATACACCTTATCCTGCGAATCCAATGACAAACATCTGATGCATGTTCGGTTTTCTGCAACACTGCTCCATTTCCAACCCTTTACGATATCAGCATTTGCTTCCGCAACATCGAAAGCCGCATTTACATTCGCGGATTGCACATACGTTCTGGTTAATGCTTCCATGCCATTATCCAGCCCATTAAAAACGTTATCAGCAAGCCGCTTTGTCATATCTTTGTAGCTTTCTCCAATCAGCATCCCTGTCAACAATTCTGATTTAATACTCTGCTGTATATTATAATCGAAAGCGCCGTTCACCCATTCATTTAATAGTTTTCCTCCCACCGGCGTCTTCGTAACCATGGAATGCAGTTGTGTTGCTGATAATGCCACCGGGTTGAAGTTTGGAACCATCCCCCCGAACGAAAGTATCTTATTCTGTGCCGTGTATGATGCTTTTCCCGCGACCTCTGCCGCGTTTGTTATTGATCCCGTTATCTGCGCTTTCGCAGCAACGGATACGTGCTGAAGTTCCTCTCCCAAGGCAGTCAATCGCTGTTTTGTAAACTTCGCCGTGGGGGAAACCTTTGCCAGCTTCTTTGTTATCTCTGCCCGCGCCCTGTTGGTGCTGTTTAGAACTTCCTTAGTCACCTTGTCTTCAAATTGACTGAGCTGATAATTCCATTGCGTTTGTTTAACGAGCTGGATCAGCTTTTGCGTTTCATCTGTCGATAATTTCAGGGGCACTATTAATTTACCTTCTTACCCATTTACCATCAACAACATTACCCCTAATCAAACAAGCGGCATCCGTGAACGTAATCAGATGATTTCCTTCATCTCCGATAACCCTATCTACCTCTTTATCCTCCCAACCAGCTTCTTTAACACGCCGCCGTACCCATTCCTTCATTTTCCTTTCCATTAAATCTTCGTTATTCTTACTTATAATAACTTGCTGCAATTCCCAAATACGCCTTTTATATAGTTTAGAAATCCTTTCAATTTCAGCTTGCGCTGTCACATATTTTACTAACGCCCCTTTTGTATCTTCTACTGGGCCTTCCACTATTATAACTTTTGCGATACCTTGTTTCTGTAAATACATTAATGTTTCCGCATATCTTTGCAGTTTCCTTCTCTTCATCTTCCCTTTCCCCCTTTTCCTTTTCCCTTGTCCCAGTGGGCGGTTCTGGTTGCTGTTCTTTCCACTGGACGTAATCACTTTCCGTTTGAATAAGTTCAAATGTCATCAATAATTATTCGCTCCCATGTACATAATCAGCTGCAATTATTTCTGGTATTTTAGCACAGAGCACATCTTCAGCGCGCGTTCCATCATCTGCAACAAACGCCCTGTCGCCAATCGTTTTCCCGCATCGCACAAGCAACCCTCGGTAGTAGTCTGTGTTTCTTTGGTTCTGGGCTGCGGTGTCCATCCAAAAGGCGATGCGAGTAGCTACAGCCTCGGCAAGTACCGAGTCCATCACACAATCCTCTGTCTCTTTGTCACACCAACACTGAGCCGCTGCCTCTCTCGCTTCTTCCATCCAGGCTATCTTTTTCATTTTTTCCCCTCCTCTTTTTTAGTATCGTTTAATAACATCCCCCTGCATTACCGGCACAACATCAGCGCCTGTTCTTCTGTGAACCCAGCTTCAACCAACGCTACATATTTTGCATGCATAATACGCGCGGTATACCGGGAAAACTCAATCTGCAACTCCAGCGATTCTTTTATATACTGGACAGTTTCCCGAAACCGTGCCAACTGAACAGCAATCCGAGGCGCCGCATCCGCACCCATCTTCCCTTTAAACTCAGCCATAGTAATTAAATGATCTTGTTTTAACCCGTCCATTACGCCTCCCCTTAATTTGCAAACTTCAATGTTTCCTTCTGCCTCTTTAATTTATCTTCCCCAATCGCTTCCTTCTCCTCTTCAATAGAACGCCCTGACTGCAGGATTTCCCCTTGCTGCAAATTCCATATAAATGTTTCCTGACTTATTTCCCCGGCCTGAACAGCCGCCACCAATGCCGTAATCTCCTGCGGAGACAATTTGGCACTTACAAAGTCCTTATTCAGACCAACGGAACACTGATCGGGGCCAATCCCTTCCCAGAATCCAATATACTGGAGTACATCTGTCAACGCTGCTTCCACATTTCCAGCGATATCGGCCAGCGTAGCCGAATCTCCTGAACTGCGAAGTTTCACCGTCTCTGCCGCTTCTACCCCGGGCCTACTTTCTTCCAACATCCGGGAACCAGTAACTGCCATTTGCCTTTCAAGGCGGTCAAGACCCTTTTCAACCGTGGCAAGTCCTTCGCCGCCTGTTTGAAGAAATCCACATGTTGCACTAGGCTCGGTCGTATGATATGCAGCCCCTGGTCCCAACGGTATTTTTGAACCTTCTTCAATATCAAATCCAGCGAACCATGGAGTGGGAAGAGATGCGAAATGCATTCCATATTGATAAGCTACTGTAAGTTTCCAATGACCTTTAGATAAATTCAGCAAATCCAGCAGAGGCGGTCGAGACGCCTGAGGTACATTACTGCTGGACCCGAAGAAAACGAATGGTATAAAATTGAGACGTACTCCCTTATATTTAGGCATCCGCGGATTCGGTTCGTCAGGAGTATCTGTTACAACAGCCCAATCATCCCCTTCCTTGCCCGCAAGATCGACTTTCCTGTAAATAGTAACGAGGTATTTCCCCGTGGCATCCAATTCCAGCTTTCTCCGCTGTTCAATTACTTTTGTCTCACCGGGGTTTGCGAGATCATCTACAGAAATGGATTCTTGGAGTAGGATCTCTTGTTTAACTTTCTTGCTTTTATTGATCGGCCAATCCAGAATGGATAATGCCGTGTACGTCGCTACAAATGGTTTTTCTTCATCATCAATATCTATCAGCGCCCCATACCGGCCATATCCAAGTACGTTATCACAGGATTCCCGTATTAGATCATCAAAAGAAGCCTCATTAATCATTATATCATCAAGAACCGCCTTTTTCCCTTCCGGGTAAACAACGTCAGCAGGCTTTCGCAGAATAGAACCTTTCAAACCCTGGCGGGTGCGAAACAGTGAATTGAAGAGAATACCGAAACCAACATATCGTAAATAGACAACTTCCTTCCCCTTCTGGCCCTCCAGCATGGGCGTATAACGGGTGGTCTTATCTTTAACTTGGCGTTCGCCAGCAAAGAAGTCAGAAAGATCAGTATAATCTTCTTTGTATTTATCGTATTCTGCGTTTAGTTGCATTATTTACAATTCCCTTTTTGACCACCAGTTCTCCGGCCAGTTCCCGAACCTGTATTACGGCCTCTTCCACCACCCTGTCCATTCCGCGGCCCCGACGCATTTCTCGGTGGGCCTTGCTTATTTCCTTTTGGCATAATCAATTTCCTTTCTTTGTTTTAATAGAGGAGATGGGATTGCGAAACGAGAAAACCTCACCCACGCCCCAAACTACAATACTATGTCTCGTTTCTGATTCGGAACACTCCCCCCCCAAAAAACTACCAAGCGGCTTCCACCGCCGATGTTCTACCGGCCAATGGATACGCCACATCTGTAAAATAACGCATCGCCGTTGTGATATGCTGATACTTGCTATCCTCTTCTTGAAATGACGATCCCTTTTTCAGCTGGGTAAGTTTTAATCCCTTGTCCCCATATTTACATTTCGCTGCATTTACAAAAAAACTTCGTTCCCCTGAAGCATTTAACACCTTTGCCCGTAAACTACTTTGACTCGTCTTAATTGGTCTATAGTTCCTTGTTGCTTTTACATTAACCCGAAACCCATTCTGCTTTAGTATCTTTTCAATTTGCAAATAATCAGATTGGAATCCGTGTTTCTCTCCATGATGACCCTGGGCATCCCCATAAATATAAACCATGGAACTTTTATAATCCTTAAACCGTTCTACGAATTCTGCGGCTGTGTTCTGCGCTACCGCACTTTCCAATACTATTTCATCCACCATATATATTTTATCAACTTCATCTGGCCCCTTTACTTCATCTACCTGCAAAATGGCTGAAGATAAAGGAGTAAAGTTGAAATCGTGCGTCCAGATAATATCTTTACCTTTCTGTATGACTCTATCCGTATGGTTAGCGTCCGTGTAATCACTGTAGACACGGCCCGAAATAGTTTCGAAGCTGCCTTCATACTCCTGGCGATAAAACTTGGGGTCCATTGAACGTTTAGCATCTTCAATTTCCTTTGGACTTAAAATATCCGATGATAACCAATGATATGATCGCCAATCTGGATGTTCTGCGCTGTTCCCGCGCTCTACCAAATCATAAAAATGATTAATCCCCTCCGGTACGCCGAACAGCCAACACCACGAATCCTCCATCCCCCTTGTAGAAAACAGTGGCCGCAAATGTGCATCCCATATATCGGCCTTGCAGTTTGCTATCTCATCAACTCCACCACCCCTCCAGGGGATTCCTTCAACCCGCTCCGGCTTATCTAATCCAAGCACGTATATCTCTGATCCATTTTTGTATGGGATCATCAATTCTGATTCCGAAGGACGCCCCGCCAAGAACCAGGGAGGCGACATTGCTTTTAGATCCCTCCAAAATAATGCCTTTGCCTGTGACCATACCGGGGCGGCTGCAAAATACATTCCGGGAACTTTCATTGCTTCCGTTACTACTTTTCTTTTAAACCGTTCTGTCTTCCCTGACCGCCTACCTGCATGACAGGTTTTAAATCGTATTGAGTCATAATATAAACTAATTTGTTCCGGTAAGGGAATTAGTTCTGTCCATCGCGGTGGCTTATCTCCAAGTTGCCCCCTCACGCGCTTAGTTCCTTTTCCGAATCTGTAAATCTATCAAAATCACAAGCTGTTTTATATCCGCCCTCTTTCCATGCTTCTAAATCCAGCCCATCCCCGCCATCTACCTTCGTATCCCTATTCCGTTTCCAATTATCCACATCCCTATTACATTTCCAAAATATTGCCAGGGTCGCATCAGGTGGACACCATTTAATCGTTTCCGTACTGCCCGTTACATTTCCTTTGGCGTCCTTGAATACCTTTATCTCTTTACGATACTTCCCAATCGAACTTTCGAATATGGAATCTGTTACTGGTTGATCGTGTTCCTGTTTCCCCTTTTTTATAGACTTTAGAAATTCAGGGTTATTTTTTTTCCAAGTATATAATGTCCCTGGGGAAATACCGACCAATTCACAAATTTTAATATCAATCCAACCTTCTTGAATTAATATCATTATCTGTTGTTCTATTAACGCAGAAAACTTACTGGGCCTTCCTCTGCCCTTATTTATCTTTATCGGCTTAGTCTGTTTGCCCTTTGTAGGCGGTATCGGTGTTGTTCGCAACACTATGGTGGCCTTTTACTTTTGGATTGGGCGGTAGATATAGCTTCGCCGTTGGGTAATATTAAGGTTTTATTGAGTGGAAATAAAGGTTTTTCTTGTGATTTCATATAAAACATAGATACTTTTTTAAAAATAAAATGCCTGTTTTTTGTAAGTAGTTAATATCCTTGTAATGTATTTTTACTAATTGTTTAAAAAAACCTTTACTTTTTTAAACGAATACCTTATTATATAGACAAATAAAGGGAGACAAAGAAAATGAAACTTGTTAATCACATAAAAAAAGCAAAAGGTTCAAAAAAAGACGAACTCTATCTCTCCATTTACGGCGCCGACAGAAAGGATCTCCTCCAAGAAATAATTCTCCAACAACCCATCGGAGCTTATCCTAGAAAACATTTAGTAAATAATATATCAGAACAATATGGTCTTTTTGCCTCATTAGACGTTACTCAAAAATTCCTTCGGGGAATGGCTTCAATCTTTCCGCATCGGATAATAACTAATTTTACACTAGGACTTGATGAAATTACCTTAAAAAAGTAACTACCAACCGCCACCCGGAGGGCTTGCTCCGGGAAAGGGGAGAGGGAGATGGAAAAATTAAGGCTTGCATTCAGGGGGATGACCGACGACGAAAAAGACGCTTGGGAACAAAAAAGGGAAGTTGTTTTGCGCCGGTCGTGGGTATGTTGCGACTGTGGGAAAAAGCTGTCCCGGTCTGGTATGGTCTGGAGTTTTCGCCTTAAAAACCATATCAAAAACAATTTCTTTTCCGACAATCCCGCGAGCGGGTGCAGGTGCGATAGTTGCGCGGAGATTGCAGAAAATGGTGGTTACTAAATAAAGGGGGATTAAGACAATGCCGAAAGAATCAATCAAAGATATTTTAATGAGAAGGGACGGAATGTCGCAAATAGAAGCTGAAGAACTTATCGCCCATGCAAAACAGGATTTGGATGCGCGCCTTGCCGAAGGAGAAATGCCCGACGATATCTGCAATGAATGGTTTGGATTGGAACCTGACTATTTACACGAATTGCTGTAAAGGAGCCGCCATGTTATTAATCATTTGCATCATATGTGGTCTTGCAATCGCTCTTGAATTTTACGATTATTTTTATAACCGATAAGGAGGCCGTCGTGGGCAAGCCAAAACAAAACACCTATATTTTACGACCCTACCAAGTCGCAGCTGTGGAAGCTGGCCTGGCCATAATCGCCGAAAGCAAAAATAAAAATGGCACCCGCAGAAAATGCGTGAACAATGCGAACAACGGAATCCTAGTACTCCCCACCGCTTCCGGGAAAGCCCTGGTGATCGCCGAAATCGCCCGCCGCAGTAATCTGAAAACAGTTGTCCTCCAACCCACTAAAGAAATCCTGGAACAAAATCTAACAAAGCTAAAAGAATTCGGAATTAAGGATATTGGCGTTTACTCAGCTTCCATGAATTGCAAGACGATCGGCAAGGTCACGGTAGCCACAATCGGCTCCATCATCCGGCATAAGGATTTATTCAAGGGGTTTGAATTGGTAATCGTAGATGAATGTGATCTTGTTAATTCTAAGGAAGGACAGTATGCGGAATTTCTTGAGAGCTTCCTCGTCCCGGTAATTGGCACAACGGCAACGCCCTGGCGCATGCGGTATTACAATGACGCCTATGGAAATGGCCTTCCCGTTGTGGAATCCCGCTTCTTGACGCGGACCAAACCAAAGATATTCCGCAGGATCGCCCATATCACCCAGATACCAGACATGTTCGCACAAGGATTTCTTTGCCCCTTGAAATACACAATGAGTAAAACCTATGATAGCAGCAAAGTAAAAAACAACTCAACTGGGCAAGGGTATGTTGAAAATGATTTATTTGAATATAACGAAAGCCAAGGTGTTGTTTCCTCAGTAATCAAATCAATAGTAGAATCCACCGCAAAACATTCTCTGATATTCACCAATTTCCGAAAAGAATCAAAACAGGTAGTGCAAGGACTCGCCGAATACGGAATCAAATGCAAAGAAATATCAAGTGAACTGAAAAAACATGATCGAGAAGAAACCCTGAAACAATTTAAAGCGGGAAAATGCTGCGTCGTCAATGTCGGCGTATTGGTAGCCGGATTTGACTTTCCCGCGCTTGATGAAATTATCCTTGCAAAACCAACAAAGTCTTTGCGCCTATATTGCCAAATGACCGGACGCGGTTTACGGATCGCACCCGGCAAGCTGCATTGCTCATTGATTGACCTGTGTGATAATGTAAAACGATTTGGGAAAATCAATTCCTTTGTTATTGAAGATATCTCAGACGGACACGGCCTGTGGCGTTTAAATTCCGATAAAGGATATCTAACAGGGGTAAACGTACTCACCGGAAAAGACCTGGAACGAAATCTGATGGAACGCCACTCCCTTTTGAAAGACGCGCAAACAGAAGGGCTGATAGTTTCCTTCGGCCGCTATAGCGGAACCAGGGTAGAAGACCTCAATATGAATTATCTACAATGGTGCGTTGCCAAATTTGATGCAAAGAACGCATGGAAGTTTATATTTGAAGGTGAACTTAAACGCAGATCAGAAAGCAAGGAGAAATAACATGACAGATCAAGAACTGTATGAACGGCTGAAAAAGGAGGGGGAGTGCTGGCGGACTGGCGGGATAGTAAAGTCACGCTGTTTTGGCAAAGACCCCGATACAGGGAATAGCAATAGTTGTATCTCAATACATGATCCAACAGACCAAAACCCCGACTTCTCCACCCCTGACGGGTTCTTCTGGCTGTGGGAGAGGGTACAGGAAAAGGATTGGTGGAATGAATTTTTGTATAGTTTGCAACACTGGGATTTAATAGACTGGGGAGATGCGTTAGCCTTTGAATTTATCCACCCCGCCCGTTTCACAGAAGCACTTAAAAAATATCTGGAGGAAACAAAATGACAGAATTTGCCCAGTTTGAAAAAATCGTATACAGCATCGCCAATTCATTCTCCCGGACAACCGGGCAGGAATTGGAAGAACTGATCGGCGAGGGATTTGTTGCGTACTGTGAAGCCCTCCAATCCTACAAATCAAACAAGGGAATGAGCAAGGGAAGTTGGATCTTCCAATGCGTACAACGCCATCTGATTTCCTGGAGTAAAAAACAACCCCTTTCCCTCGGTGGAGAAATTGATATTGAAATTGAAGCAGAGAACGCCAACCCAGCCCGCCTTGAGTTTCTAACCGGACTGAAAATCCTTTCCCGTGATGCGCAGAAAGCCTGCAATATCATTTTTACCGCACCGCCGACGCTCAGGAAGCAGGATGCCGAACGCGCTCTGCGCCAAGAGGAAAACTGGAGTTGGAAGCGGATTTGGATTACCGGGAAGGAAATCAAAGAATACCTGAGGTGTCAAAATGCTGAATCTGTATAAAGGGGAGTTCAACTGGCATGGAGAAAGAATGAATGATTTATGGTGCTATGCCAAAGATGAATTCAAAGCATGGGGACTGTTCATGCGACAAATCCATAAAAAACTCAACGACCCGAACCTCTATATTATTAAACAACATTTCAATGGGCAAACGGACAATTACAAAATCACAAGAAAAAGGGAAAAATAATGGATATCATAAAATTATGCCAAGATTACCACATCCATTTCCAAACAGAAGGAAAAAATTGTTCCCGTGGATGGATTAACCTCCAATGCCCTTTTTGTAATGATACTTCCAACCACCTCGGCATCATTTTAGCAGGCACCCACTGTAAATGTTGGAAATGTGGCCCTCATTCTATCCCTCAGACGCTTACTAAACTCCTACACGTTTCTTATGGAGAAGCCCTTGCCATTCAAAAGCAGTATGGCGGGTATTCAGAAGAGACGCCGGAAAAGCCGATGAAAGCAAAACAATTCAAATTCCCATCCCATGTTGTCGATCTGCTCCCACAACATAAAAAATACCTTTCCGGACGTGGGTTTGATCCTAAAAAAATAGAAGACACATGGCAGATTTCTAGTCTAGGGCCAATTTGCTTATTGGATGGAATCAATTACAGTCATCGGGTACTTGCTCCAATTTTCTGGGGCGGAAACGCTGTTTCTTTTCAGGCACGAGATGTCACTGAAAAATCAAGTTTAAAATATATTGCCTGCCCCAAGCCACGAGAAATCTATCACCACAAACATATTCTATACGGCAAGCAAGATAAATGGACACGGCGTGGAATCTGCGTTGAAGGGATTACGGATGCCTGGCGATTCGGGACAATGGCATTCGCCACGTTTGGGATTGAATGGACACGGGAACAGATCAAGGAAATGAAAAAGCACTTTGATTTTGTGTACGTAATCTTTGATGATGAGCCCCAGGCGGTAATAAAAGCAGAGATGCTTGTAGCCGAATTACGGTTCCGAGGGGTGGGCGCTATGCGCGTTCCCATTGTGGGGGACCCAGGAGGGATGTCGCAAGAGAAAGCGGATATCCTGGTTGAATCTTTGGGATTTTAATTATTTTTTAAAATTAAAGCGGGTCAAAAGTATAATATAGCATACGGGGGAGAGATAGAAGATACACAATACTTGCATTTGATTAGTCCTGACGCGGGATGGCGCGAAACGCCCCTTTCAAATGTAGCGGCACACGTAACCCGCCTCCCCCACTTAAAAAATAACTTTACTTTCTTAATTTTATATTATATAAATTTCTTATCAATAAAAAATGGACGTGATATGGACCCAGTAGAAAAACTCAAAAACAGACAGCTTGCCCGCCTTTTAGATCATTTAAAAAGAACAGGACAACTTACAGTTTCTCTTGAAAAAGATCTCAAACGAGCATACCGCTTTGCGTTTGAAGATGTAGCGGCACTCTTACACGGAATCGACAAGGAGAAGAAGGATGGACAAATCCCAAACTAAACAAAATATAGATTATTTCCCCTTATGGAAACCACATTATCGAACTGAAGAGAAATTTTGGGGAACATCTAAACGATCATATCGTGCTATTGCTTCTGCTTCTAGTAGTTTTATTAAAAACACATATGTACAAAAAGCAATATTTACAAAGTGTAATTTTGAATGTACACACTGTGGCGCGAAAGAAGATTTAGTGCTTGATCATATAATAAGCATCTACGAGGCTTTTAAAAATAAAGAATTAATTTCAATCCTAAATACCTATCAAAATTTACAAATATTATGTCGAAAATGTAATTCAATTAAAGGGCCAAAAAGGAAGGTACTTGATGAGTAGGCCAACGAAACAAGGATTAGAATATTTTCCTGTAGATGTTCAATACGATGATAAAATTGAGCTATTAATTGCCGAAAAAGGCAGTAATGCCGTGAGCGTTTTATTAACCGTATGGCAACTAATCTATCAAAACAATGGCTATTACGTAGAAAATGGCAAAGATTTATTTTTATTGGTAAAGCGTAGAATTATGCTAGATACCAATATTATTGAAGAAATAATAAATTGCGCATTAGAAAGAGATATTTTTAACCAAAAATTATATGAAGAGTTTAATATTTTAACATCTCGTGGAGTTCAAAAAAGGTATTTTATTGCTGCTTCAAGGAAGAAAAGAGTTAATGTATACAAAAACTACCTGTTAGTGAGTATTAATGACTGTAATAACGTTACATGCATGGATATTAATGATATAAAAAATGCTACAAAAGAAGAAGTAGAAGTAAAAGAAGAAGAAAAGAAAAAGAGTATATCTTCTAAATCTATTTCATGGGCATCTTTAAAAGTAGAATATGATCCAAATCATGTAAGTTTAACAAAATGGTTTCTTACTAAACAGAAAAAAGGTTTTCCTAATTTTATAAAAGAAGAGATTCTACCAAATAGTAAAAGAGTACAAAATAGTCTAATCACTCTAGAACAATTATGTCGTATTGACCAATTTAATTTTAAAAAAGATGTAGAGCCCATTTTGCGGGCTGTGGTTCGTGATGATTTCTGGGCGCGTAATCTTTTGTCCCTCGCCTCTTTGCGTAATAAATCACAAAATGGGGAAACCAAATTTGTCAATATCGTGAATACAATTAAAATGCCCAATACCCCAAAGGAAGAAAAATCCATAAAGCAGCTTGCAGCTGAATTGGAAAAAGAAATAAAGACACGTCAGAAATGCCCAGACCTTTCCGCCCTTCCAACGGATAGCCGGGAGTACAGTATGTGGACCAATGTAATTCCGCATCCAGCAAAGATTGTAGAGTTATACACAGCATGGCTAGAAGATCAATCTTGGATTGGGCAAATTCAACCCGGCCATTTTGATTTCGCAGGGAAGACGTTTCAACTGTACTTGGCGCAGGCAAATAAAGATTACGGTGTTAATATAATCACGGGCATCCAATGTTGAAAGGAGAAAACAGATGGATAAAGATACAATTTATGAGGCATTAACAATACAAGCATTACAAATGAGAAATGAAATATATCAAGGAGACACTATGGATCGGGATACTTTCGATGGTGCATATTTAAACGGTATTGGGGAATATGAAAGAAAGATTGCAAAACAAGAAGATATTGAGATAGAAAATTAACTATGAAAGGAAAAAAAGAAATGGCAAATAAAATAGATAAATTCATGTTAAAAGAACGAATGTTATTTGAGGTATTTTTGGACCTCTCTTACGCTGCCGAAGATGCAGAATGTCGATTAGAAGATGCAAAAGAAGAATTGAAGGCTGCAAAAGCAATGTATAAAAGAACAAAAAAATCTTTAGCGAAAGTAATTGCTAACTATACTGCGCTATATGGAAAAGTACCTTCAAACAAGAAAGGAAAATAGATAGGAGAAAAATGATGGGTAAAGAAACCTATATTGAAAAAGCATTTCGAAGGCGTTCATTGGAGATAATAGAACAGGCCAATGATATTATTGTTGAGTATGAAGAACAGGGGTTTACACTTACATTACGACAGCTATATTACCAGTTCGTTAGCCGGGATCTTCTTGAAAATACTCAAGCAGGATATGATAAACTTGGTTCCATTATTAACGATGCCAGGCTTGCCGGATTAATTGATTGGCATGCTATCGAAGATCGAACCCGTTTTCTAAGAGGAAAAGCGCACTGGAACCATCCTACCGATATTCTCCGAACGGCAGCAACACAGTTCACTATGGATATGTGGCAAGGACAAAACTTTCGTCCAGAAGTTTGGATTGAAAAGGACGCGCTTATTGGCGTTATTGAAAAAGTTTGCCGGGAATATGACGTGCCTTATTTTTCATGTCGCGGTTACGTTTCTCAGAGTGAAATGTGGAGAGCAGGTCAACGGTTTTTGCAAACAGAAGGTCAAATACCAATTATTTTTCATCTTGGGGATCACGACCCTTCGGGAATGGATATGACAGGTGATATTACAAGAAGGTTAGAACTTTTTACGGAAGGTCTTGTATCGATGGATAATGTATGGCGAATTGCGCTTAATATGAATCAGGTTGAGCAATACGGACCTCCACCGAATCCTGCAAAAATAACAGATTCACGTGCTGTAAATTATATTGCACGACACGGTGACCACAGCTGGGAACTTGATGCGTTGGAACCCAGCGTAATTTCGAAGCTTATAAAAGATTCAATAGAAAAGTTAATTGATTGGGATTTATGGAGGGATACGCAAACTATTATTGAAAATGGGCGTCAAAAACTTTTAAGTTTTGTAGATAATTGGGAATGATTATTTTTAAATAAGTACAAGAAAGGAGAATAATATCAGAACCTATAAGCCGTATAGATATTGGCACGTGGTTGTGGCCCACGTAAGCTAATAAAACTTATAAATTATAATTTATAATTTTGATAACTTTAGATTGGGTAAATCCCTCCGAGAGTTCTTTAAGAACTGCCATTACGGCACATGCAGAGGGCAGGGGCATCATTGCTTTTAGTAATTTTCGCCCCTGTAATGCACAAACTCAGTCCCAAGTCTAAGTAGTCGGAAAGGAATGGTAATGAAACATTATTTTGAAGTAACGTATCCACGGCGGTTAGAGGATCTGCGAATTCAACTTGATATTATCGCAACCGTCTTTATGGAAATGCCAAGAGAAAATATAGTTGAACTCCGGGAACAAATCACCCTTTTCTCGAAAGCAATCAATCTCTTTTTAGAGAATACCAAATTACACCTCACCTCTAAGAAAGATAAGATGATTAATGCAGATCAGATATATATTAAATTTCTGACACCGCAATACATTTATGAGTATTTGTTGTCAAAAAGAAGCATACATGCGGCTTTCCTTTACGGCAAGGCATATGGATTAGAAAAGAAGAAAGGGGAAGGATAATGAATGAACAAGCGCGTGAGGAGGAAATAGGATAACTATCAATCAATAAGGAGGGGTGAGATGCCTAGATCAAATTGCGAAAGGTGCATTCATAGAAACGATTGCCCGTATGGTAAACAATTTACAGAGTGTAACGACTATGAGCCAGAGGAAGACGAAGATAACGATAACCAGCACTACTGGAGGTGAGGGGATGAAAGTGACTAATATGAAGAATTGTTATTGTCACACCTGCGCAAAGTCTTTTCATTATTTAGGGATAACCCGTCACAGAGCTATGCACAGAGACAGGAAGGAAGATTGTGAAATAACATATACCAACGGTGATAGATATATACATAGATTTTCTAAATAAGCACTACTGGAGGTGATGGGATGAAGATAGGTGAATTTAGAAGTTTTAAGGACGAATTGCCGGGTGAGCACAAATGGATCATAGTAACCAACAATATAAAGGCCGTGGATGCACACGGCGAAATGT
>Ga0307928_10002327_pt1 | contig 14630 bp, 27 predicted proteins | sample AceLakmetagen232_FD_201815 | JGI IMG/M metagenome (GOLD analysis project Ga0307928, IMG submission 201815) | Saline water microbial communities from Ace Lake, Antarctica - #232 | ecosystem: Environmental > Aquatic > Non-marine Saline and Alkaline > Saline | place: Antarctica: Ace Lake... | reverse complement strand
TTTACCAACCTAAACTAAATTATTCAAATCAAGCTAAAGTTCTTTTGAGTAATCTTAATAGAGAAAATATAGACTTTGAAGAAATGGAAAAATGGCTAACTTTAAATTGTTTTGTAATAGGCGATGCGTGGATCAATCAATATCTTTTTTATAAATCTAACAAAAAATAATGGCTATAGTAAGTTTACCAGTAAGTGCGGGAGATACCGCCCTTGCAACACAATATAATAACTCAAGATTAGACGCTATAAGAGCAGGAAGGACTTTTGTTGTTGCTCCTAGTGGTGGAGATTATGCTACTATTGCATTAGCGATGGCAGCAGCTAGTGAAGGAGATACTATATATGTAAAATCTGGAACATATTCTAGTGTTGGTGCTATAACTTGTAAAAGTGGTGTGACATTAATTGGAGAAAATAAAACTAATACAATACTTGATGGCGTTATGCTTGATATAGTTGGAACATTTAGAGGAAATTCAGGAACAATAACCTTAACTAACGCCGATGCTACTGTAACAGGTGATGCATCACAATTTAGTACAGACAGTGTTGCAGCAGGTGATATTTTATGTGTACCATCATTAGGACTTACAATTGAAGTTTCTAGTGTTACAAATGAGACTGCTTTAGAGTTAGTTTCTCCTTTTGAAGGTGAAACAATAGCAACATTGTCTTATTACATTATTAATGCACATAAAAATATATTAATAGAAAATTTTACATTTCAAGATGACAATAGCACATTAGGAGTAATTGAATTAGAGAATTGTACAAATATTACTATAAGAAATAATATATTTGATCCAACAGGAGCATCATCTGATGATTTTGTACAAAGCAATACAGAATCAAGCAACATCTTAATTGAAAATAATTTAATAAAAAACGGTCAATATGGTGCTGATTTCACATCAAATGACTTTAATATTTCTTTCATAAATAATACTGTAATTAATTGCAATAGAGGGTTTAGTGCAGGTGGTACTAGCTCAAATGTTATTGTAAGCAATAATATTATTAATGGTTGTGATATTGGTATTTATACGATTGGTACAGCTATTGTAAGCAATAATATTATTAATGGATCAGATGGTCAAGGAATACTTGTCGGTGGAAATTCAAATGTTATTTCAGGGAATATTGTTTTGAAATCAGGTTCAAGAGGTATGGATTTGTCTGGTGTATCAGACTCGTCAATTATAAATAATATAGTTAAAGAATCAAAATTAGAAGGTATTCATCTTTCGACTTGTAACCAAAATGTTATTTCAGGAAATGTATGTAATGACAATACTACTGAAGGCATAGAATTAACAACTTGTGATAATAATATATTAACATCAAATCAGTGTAATAATAATAGCGGTACAGGAATATTAATTGATAATGCCGCTGCTGATAAAAATGTTGTTGGTAATAATATTGCACTGAATAACACAACTGCAAATTTTACAGACAACGGCACATCAACAAGTTCTTCAAATAATATAACAGCTTAATTTGAAAGACTAATACATATCTGTTAGAATATAACTATAAGATTTGTCAATAATTAAAATAAAATGCTTACAGAAATATTTATAAATGTAGCTATTCCAGTTGTAACATGCCTAATAACAGGGGGGTTTATAATGGGGGCTGTATTTAACAGACTTAAAGTACAAGAGCATAGAATACTAAAGGTAGAAGATAAGGTTGAAACTTTAGAAGAGAAAGATAACCTCATCCAAATTACACTAGCGGAAATTAAAGCACAGCTAAAAAACATTACTCTTTATCAGGAAAAAATGTTTAACGCCTTTATTGATAAAAAATAAGCATGTCAAAAACTATGGAACACGTTGGAAGTATAAAAGAGGAAGTATTAAAACTTTCTATAATGAATAAACTTTTTTTTAAATTAATTACTAAACATGGAAAATCAACCGTTAGGAATGCCAAAGGGAAGCGTAAGGGCTTTAATTGCCTTGGCAGTAGTTTCAACAGTAATGTATCTTGTGACCTTTCAAGTTAACATTCCAGATCAGTTCTGGACAATAGCTATTGCTGTAATAGCTTTTTATTTCGGTACTCGAACAAATACTAATGCTGATATCACCGATAGAAAATAGAGCGATTGAAGGGGATAGACAATCAAGAAACCGTGATTTAATATCACAGGGTTTTGGAGAGAACCCACAAATCTATGCTCAGTTCAATATGATTGCTCATAATGGCGTTGATTTTGCGATTCCAGAAGGAACACCGATTTTTGCCGCCTGTGATGGATTCTGCAAGGTTATGAACCACCCGAAGGGTTATGGACTCCACATCAAACAAAGAAGCTGGCACAGTCCAAAAGAATTAGTTTACGGACACTTATCTAAAGTAGTTATTCCTTTTGTTGGTGAGCCTGTATCGGTTAACCTTGGTGATCTTATAGGTTTTTCAGGGAATACAGGTTTTTCGACTGGACCGCACTTGCATTTTGGATTAAGATTCTTAGAGCCAAATGGTCAGGATATTTGGCAATGGTATGTTAAATCTTACCGCAACGGTTACTATGGATACGTAAATCCAGCTGAGTACATGGCAACATGGAAGGGCAGTCTAACTAAGAATAATATTCTAGATTGACTTTAGATAAAATTAATGATATACTCCTAGTGAGTTAAGTAATATGGGTATAGAAAATTGTTTTTGTTTTGCAAAAAAGCTAAGCCGTAGGTGGTCTTAGTTTTTTTGTATCTAAATTTTACCCATTAAAAAAAGCCCCTTATTTTGAGGGGCTTTTTACATAGGCTGGTATGACGCACTATGATCGTTTTTTTTGTATTTGTATTATATTTATTTTATTCATTAATGACACACATAATTCCTTCTAACTGTTGACCTGTAATGTCAGAAGGGAGCTTGTCTTTATTTAATTTAGACAAATCAATTTGTACCTTTTTTTCTAAATGATCTTCAACTTCTTTTCTTCCTTTTGCCTGCTCATCGAAAGTAGCTTTGAATTTTACATCTTTTAATTCTAAGTATTCTTTTTCAAAAGCTTTTATGTCTTCGATGTCATTATCACCTTTGACTTGCACTTTTTCGCCTTTGTCATCCTTTTTAGCGTGCTTGATGATTAACTCTTGATGACAATTATTAAACTCCTTAAGTTTTTTGTCGACGTGAGAATAACTTTTTTGGATCTTGTCGATCTCACTATTGATAGTTTTTGCATTGTCTTTTAAAACTCTTTTATTTTTCGTATAAAAGAATGCGACGTCTAATCCTTTCAGATTAGCTACAGCTCCGATGGCTGTGTTAAGATTAAGAACCTCCTTTTTTGTCAATGTAATCATTGAATATATGTTAAATAAATAAAAGGCTATGCGAATAACTGCGGGAATTTTCCCTTCTTATTGGAAACATCAAGAGCGAATGATAGATAGTTTCTTGTCTCCATATTTTTGTGAATGTCTAAGTTTAGAACTGCAAATTGTTGATTTATTTCTGAAAGGTTTTTAGATTCTTCTTCTGATAACTTTCTTTTTTTCTTCTTTATCTTATCGGCTATTTCGTTTAGTAAATTAACTTTATATAGATGTAGCTTGTTTTCAGCAGACAACTTTTCTATTTTGTCTTTAATAAGAGGTAGGTTGTAAAAGTAAATAAGGGTTTTTTTTAGTCTATTAAGCATAAGTTTTGATTAAAATATAAGATAAATAATACAAGAAATAGGTATTGATATTACAAGAGATATTCCTACTACTATAAGCATTTTTTTTAAGTCTATTTCTTTGTTTTGTTGTTTCCAAAAATCTAATTGTTCATGTAATGCTTCTGTTAATTTATCATGAAATGCAAATATTTTCTTTTCATCATAATGGATTTTTAGCATTTTAATCACATCTTTATAAGTATGATCAATAAATAATCCAAGATCTAAGCATTTATTAAGATGAATGTTCGCTTCTCTTAATGCAATCGAATCCATTTTCCTAATAGTAGAGATAATTGATTTGTGTTTTTCTTCTAAACGTGGTCGGTAAGAAGGCTTGTGAGTGGTCATGTTTGTTTTGTTAAATTATAAGCTTTTTATATTTGAGGTTACAATCACTTTGGATTGTAACGTTAAAAGTTAATATCCCCTATGGTTAATTTAGCCATGTTTTCAATAAATAATCTAATGTTATTAATGATAAATACTCTTTATCTACTTTTGATTTTTTACTTTCCTCTTCAATCATAGATTTTAGTTTTCTAGACACTTTAACAATTTCATCCTCAAAAGTAAAGTCAATTTCTTTTATCTTATCACTTACGATTTTTTGAAGATCTGATAGTTCTTTGTTTGGCATAGTAGAAAAGTTAAGAATAATACAAACTTGATTATATAACAAACAATCAAGTTTGTCAATAGGTTAAATTATTACTTAGTCTTTTTAGGTTTCTTTTCTTTTTCATCATCAAATCCAAAACATAAACTAAATACTAATATTCCTATTTCAAAAAGAGCCAATATTGCTGTTAATTCTATATCGATTCCAAGGATTTCATTAAAAAAAACCACAGTTCCCCATATAAATAAAATAAAAAAAGCCAACAAAATGTTCAACCCACAAAAACACCCAAACGATAAACCAATTTTTTTAAATACATCTTTCATAGTAAATTATATTAATGATTAAATAGATTTTAACTTTTTACTTCGATCAGCTTTTTTTTCAAACTGTCTTTCTATATTAAACATTTGCATTAATATCTCAGCATCTCTTTTTCTTTTTTCAGAGAGTGGATACTTCCCCACAAATACTGTTTTTCTCATGATAAAGTTTTTTTAAGAAATAAAATAAATTCTTTTCTCCATTGTCTTCGACTGTCGAATTTTCCGTCATTAATATATAACCATTCTACTATTAAAGGGAATGCTGCATATCTATAAGTAAGTTTTGAACTTTCACCTTTTAATATAACATGTTGAGGTTTGTTAATATCAAATTCCGATAATGGTTCTGAGGTAATCATAAAATAAATATTAAGAAATAAAATTATTTTGTTACATTATAACCAAGGTTTTCAAGTTCTGAAATCATATCATCTATTCTCTCTTTTTCTTTCAGTTCTTTTTCAATCATTATAGATTTCTCTCTTTTTGTAAATTCTGCAATTTTTTTGGATTTATACTTTTGTACTTGTGGAACTATTCCAGCTTTTTGTGCTTGAGTTGTGGAAGTGTAACAAGAGCCTCTATATCGAAACTGCTTACTAGTAGCAGCCATAAATGAGTAGAAATTATCTACATTATGCGTACAATGAAAAACTGGCATATATGTTTGTGTAATATAACTGAACTCATAGTATTTGAATTTGTGAACCTGTACAAGGTCACTGAATTGTTTTACCGTCTCTATGTTGGGGTTTAGCGTTAAAAAATCAATGTCTATAGCTTCAACTCTGCAGGGGGAAATAAGAATTATTACCGAAATGAAACAAAGAATTATTTTTCCCATAAATAGAAGATTAGATATATTAATAGTGCTATCGAGAGTGTAAGATTTATATATATATTTTTTAACGTTGGATCTTTTTCCAATAAACTCATTATTATAGTAAAAACTCCTGCTGTGAAAAAAATACCTTTTATGATTGATGACATATGTTTTATTTAAATCCTAAATTACTAGCACAAGATAGAACGTCGTCAACATACTCCCAACTGTGATTATATTGCCACAAAGCTTCGCTATAATTACCTTTCACTTTATAATTTGCTTGGATGTATCTATCAGCACAAGCGACGTCATCGTGTATATATCCTCTATTCATATCTCCGCAATAATAATTCCAAGTAAGATCTATAAATTGCATACATCCTCTTGCATCCATATTACTCTCAGGACATTCTATAAACTTTCTTCTTTGTTCTTCATAGTGAACGCAAGATAATATTTGCCAAGGAGTTTCTCTGTAAAAATATAAATCTGATGTTAGCGATAGTCTTTTACTTTCAACCTGCTCGATTTTATTATCAAGCAAATCTTTGGTTAGCATTTCAGCAATTTCATTCAAAGAATCTATTTCTTCGTTTAATTCTAAAATTTGATTATGAACAGCTTTTTCGTTTATATTTGATTTGTATCTCTCAAATACCGCAAAGGAAATACAAGAGACTATTATTATAAATATATTTACCGCAGCTATTATTCTTAATGGATTTATTTTTGTGTTTATTTTCATTTTTTATTTTAAGAAATAAGTTCTCCTTCCAACCCTAACTATTTTTTTACTTGTCTGTAAATTGCATTTTATACTTTCCTCATTAACCATTCTAGTTTTGAAAACTTCTGAAATTATATCTTGTATTTTCATTGGCTCACCAGATTCTTTTAAAACTCTCATAATAGTTTGTTCGATTGTTTCTTTTCTATATCCAAAAGCTTGAAGTGCGTATATTCCCCTACCGATTAAAACAAATTTATCACTTTTGATCAATACATTATGAACTGAACTTACTGAGTAGTTTTTTATAATACTGCTGCTCGGGAATTTATCCGCAACTTCTTTTGTAATTTGGCTAAAGTGCATTGGATCTCTTCCTTCATTCAAAATAAATTCAATCTTGCTTTCTAGGTTTTTTGGATTTACAAAACTCCAATCACCTAATGCAAAGTATTCTTTTTTATAAACAAAGATAGATTTTTCAGATTCAATGATTGTTTTTATAGCTTTCTGGTTTATAACTGTTTTTCTTTTTTTCAACTGAGTATCAACCTTACTAACTAATTTATCTTTTCTAATCGGTACTCCAATTTTTTTCAAAATAGAATAAGCTGAATTAATAATAATCTCAATTCTTTCTTTTGGAATATCGCAAAAAACATACATATTATTATATTTATATATAGAATTGGTGGTATCAATCGATAATTCAATAAATCTTGGAAGTGCATCATTTTTTAATAATTCAGAACAAGAAATTAATCCTCCATTTAGATTTATTTTTTTAGAAATATTAACTACACACTGATTAGTGATAGCATACTCCTCTCTTGTTCTTAGAGTGGAGAGACATCTTTTCACTATTTGTTCAATTCGTTGGCGAGAAGTGCCATAACCCTCCCCTATTTTTTGAAATGTTTGTTTAGGATTATTGTCTAAACCGTATCTTTTATTAAGGATATCTTTTTCCCTTCCTGATAATACCCCAATATTCATAAAGTCTTCGTAATCGTACATTTTTTTATAGTTATTTTTTAAAAGTTTATTTAACTGACTCAATATCATTCATTAATCTTGCTAATACATCATCGCTAGAATGACCGTCAAACTCTGGTGCTATATCTAAATCTTCTGCAAAGCTAGTTTTACCCCAATATTCCATTGGTAAGTGATAAGTAATTTGTTTTCCTTTTTCCTTATTAATTCCAAGAACAAACCATCCAGCGTAAATAGTCCCGTCAGAATGTATTTTAGATTTCCAAATCTCTTTTATTTCTTTGCACATTTGAGTTAGAGCAACATACAAAACAAACCTATGTTTATATAACTCTCCAAATGTGTGATATCCATCTGATATATCATCGGTGACATCTACTTCTTTAATTAAATCATTTACTACACTACTTTTAAACATAAAATTATTTTTTAAAATGGTAAATCTTCAACTGAACAATTGCTTGCAGGTAAGTCTAACTTCCCCACCTTCGCTCTATATATTTCAATATTTTCTTTGTACCAATCAACATCCATATTTTTACATCCTTCTATTTTATATTTTCTCTGTAATTCTAGTAATTCGTCCATAACATCTTCACCATATAATTCAAGTAATCTTTGATGATATTCTGCTGGATTACCTCCGTATAGCATATTACAAGCGTAACATTGGGCGTTATTATTTCTTTCATCGAATTTAGTAAGTTTGAACTGTCTTGGTATATAATGCCCTGCTTGCATTCTCTTATAAGGCATCACTACCCCACAAGTGAAACATTTACACCTTTCAAAGTCCCCTTCTATACAGTCTCTCTTTCTTATATATTCAGAAAATAGTTTCCAAAGTTTTTTACCGTAATACTGAACTCCTTTCTTTTTTGGTTTTTTAACTTTTTTATCAGTCATGTATTAATTGTCATAAAAATAAAGTTCATCAAGGTCGGTTTCATCTGGCAAAGGAATTGTTATCCCTAAAGTATCTTTTGCCCACTTCCTGGCTACATCTATAAACAATCCGAAATCTGTCTTTGATAATTTACTTGTTTCTTTCAAGGCTATATATTGTTCGCCTCCATACTCCCCTATTCTCTCATAAAATCCGATCTCCATTTTTACATGCTTCTTTGCTTCTGGAAGAGTAAAGCCTGTTTTCTCAGCTACCATCTTAAATATTACTCCGTGAATATAAGCGTTTTGTTGTAACGTCCTTATACTAGACCATTTTTCTATTGTGATTGATATATCATTTCCTTCTAACTTTTTAAGAACTTCTGCAACCAGATCTTTTCTATAAAAGCTAAGTGAATTGTTTTCGTATTTTGCTTTAAATTTAGGTTTCATTCTTTGTTTTAATTTAGTAATGACTATCGAATGCTTGGGAAAGTGAAGGCTATCGGACTCCTCATTTTCAAAATGTTATTCACTTTTGTTTCCTTGCCGTTGGAAAACCCTATCAGTCGTCTATCTGCATTCGAACTACATCAACAATAGCAAAAGTTAATATCATTGTCAAGTCAAAAATTAGGTTGACATTTAACTTACTTTGATATAATATAAGGTTATTAACAAATAACAAAAACCAATGAAAAATATTTATTTCCGCCTTCTTTACTTAGTTATAAAGGTCTCTTTTGCGATCTATATAGTTAACTTCATGATTACAGTTACTTACAACTTGTCAACCGCCATTCATTAACCACAATATTATATAATAATATTCATTTTGTGTTTTTCTATTTCTATAATATAATAATATGACAAAGCAAAAAATCATCTCTCTTTTAAAAGAATACAACCAAGAAGAGGTTGAAAGATTCTCTTCATACATTATGAAGTTGTTTTTGGAGAAAGACAGAAAAACTCATCAAGCAAAAAATCAGTGGATTCAAAAAGTAACTGATGAAAGGATGGCTGATCTTTATAAAAGAGTTTCTAATGATGGTCTAGTTTTCGATGGAGTACACATTACACTTCAATCTACTGGGATTAGTTATGATTACATTGCTTATAAAAATAAGATGTTTTTATCTTATCCAGAAAGTACAGTAGATGTTCAGCTTGTTTATACTGGAGATGACTTTTCATTTTCAAAAGAAAGCGGGAAAGTTTTATATTCTCACAAAATAGGAGATCCGTTTAATAGGAGTGAATCAAATATTATTGGTGGTTATTGTATAATAAAAAACAAAAGAGGAGACTTTCTAACGACTTTAAATAAAGCGGACATAGATAAACACCGAAAGGTTGCTAGAACTGATTTTATATGGAAACAATGGTTTGCTGAGATGGCTTTAAAAACTATTATAAAGAAAGCGTGTAAGCAACATTTTGCTGATGTATTCCAAAATATAGAAATTATTGATAACGATAATTACAACGTAGACAACCCCCTTGATATGGATATTTCTTTCAAAAAGGAAATTGACGCTATTGAAACAATGGAAGATCTCGTCGAGTATTACCATTTAAATAAAGGAGAAGGAAAAGAAGTTGCTAAATATATTTCAATGAGAAAAAATCAAATAGAAGAGAGCGAAGATGAACAAAAATAATCAATTTTGAACTATTAGGAAATTCCTAACAGTTTGAATTATATAACAAGTAATTAGTTTGTCAATCATTAATAACAATTTACTATGCAAAACTTAAACATTGAAAAGTTTTCACCAAAAAAAGCAGAGCTTCAGGCACTAAATGCAAAGTATCAATCTTTGACCATTAGCGGGATTGATGACGTTGTAGGATTCAAGATAGTTGATGAAGCAAGAAAAGACCTTAAAACTAAAAGGGTTGAAATAACAAAGACAGGAAAGGAGTTGAGACAAGAGGCGAGAGATTTTGCTTCTGAGGTTATTAAGGCTGAAAAAGATTTGATTGCTATTATAGAGCCTCTCGAAAAAGAACTAAAGGACAAGCAAGATAAAATCAAAGAAGAAAAGGCTAAAATAGCGATGATGGCATTACTCCCACGAAGAAAAGAAATGCTAGAAAAAATCAATGTACTTCTTCCTGATGATGAAATTATAGACATTTCAGTAGAAGCTTTTCAAGAGTTCTACAACGGAAAACACGGAGAGTTTCTTGATAAAAAAGCTAATGAATTAAAAGAAAAACAAGAAAAACTTGATAGGGAAAAAGAACTAGAAGAGACTAGAAAGAAAGCTAAAAAAGAAGCTGAGGAAGAAGCAAAGATAGAAGCTGAGGAAGCTAAAAAACAAGCTATTGAAAGAGAGGTTAGAATTAAAAGAGAAGCTGAGGAGGAAAAACAAAAATTAATAGATGAACAAAAAGAGAAGGAGAAGCAAGCAGAGGAAGCTAAAAAACAAGCAGTGTTAGATGTTGAAAGAAAAGCTGAAAAAGAGAAGCAAGATATTATCGATGAAAATAAAAGAAAGGAAGATGAAAGACTTAGAAAAGAAAAAAGAATCAAAGATGAAGCCGATGTAAAGGAAGCCAAAGAAAAAGCTGATACAGAAGCTCTTGAAAAGAAGAAGAAATACATTAAATTTCTATCAGACAATGGATATACAGAAGCAACAAAATCTAAGTTTCATATTGAAAGAGTTGGAAATCAAATGGTTCTATATAAATTTATTTCATCATTTAACATTTAAACTATGAAAATTATAAGTTGTGAACAAGGTACGCCAGCTTGGTTTACTGCCAGGAAAGGAAGGATGACGGCGAGTCATGCACAAGCAATCTCTGCTAATGGAAAAGGTCTTGATACTTACATTCTAGATCTTATGTCAGAATTTTATTCATCAGGTGAAAAAGAGTTCTATTCTAACGCCGATATAGATCGAGGAAATGAACTAGAGCCAATCGCAAGGGAGATGTACGAGCTTGAGAGAGGCGTTAAAGTTGTGGAGGTTGGTTTCATTGAGCTTGATGAGTTCGTTGGTTGTTCACCAGATGGTTTGGTTGGTGAAGATGGTTTAATCGAAATTAAATCAGTGAATGATAAAAACCACTTTAAACTGCTTCTAGACGGTGTAAAAGGGATCGAGTCTAAGTACATGTGGCAAATGCAAATGCAATTGTATGTAAGTGAAAGGAAATGGTGCGATTACATATCTTATAACCCAAATTTTAAGGATGCTTTAATAATTCATAGAATAGAATTAGATGAGGCTAAGATAGAAAAGCTTATTGTGGGATTAGCAGCTGGAAAGGCTAAGATTAAGGATATTCACAAACTTATTAATTAACTTTTTACCAATGAAAATTTCAAAAGAAACACTCGAAAAATCTTTAAAATTTGACTCTCGTAAAAAAAACTATGAGAAAACACTCATTAATTCTATAGCCTTGCAGATGCATGGACTCTCTCCTTATGATTTAGATAGAAAAATAAGGGTTACAGAGAGACTAATTGAAAAATATAGAAGGAATAAGGGTTATTACTCCAACGTAAAGCACTGTAGAGTCAACAGAAGTAATACTTCAAATAGAAGTATTTTGCTTTAGAACTAATTTCATGATACAATGTTTCGAAACATCAAATTATTATAATATGATTTTTGCTTAAATAAATATTTATAGCTTGATTGTTTCGGAATATTGTTATATAGTATGTTTACTAATTAATCCCTACAGATGTTTTATTGTATTTATAAATTGGCTTCCCATCCTTCGTCTGTAGGGGATATTTGTGGTGGGAAGTCTATTTATTCATATAATTAATCCCTACTATGAAGAAAAATATTGATTATTATAGACATGAAGTATATTCGCATGAACACGCAAAGTTTAAGACTTTGAGGGTAAAATATGGTTGGGCTGGAGAAGGTAAATTTTGGGCTTTAAACAATAAAATAGCTCAATCAGAGGATTGTTGGCTTGATCTGTCAGAAGAATATAATAAGGCTTCTATAGCTTATGATTTAGATATGAATATGGAGGAATTTGATGTGTTTATTTCATATTTGATAAAAAGTTGTAAGTTACTTTTAGTTAATGGTGATAAAATTTCAACAGAAATGGTTCAAGAGGTTTATAATTCTGTAATGGTAGAAAGAACAAGGTGTAGAGATAAAAGAAAGCCTGGTTCTTCCGGTGGTAGACCAAAGAACGACCAAGGTATTTTGGAAGACGACCTTGGTGAAATATCACAGAGTAAAGTAAAGGAAAGTAAAGTAAAGGAAAGTAAAGGAAAGGAAAGTAAAGTAAAACATCTCAACAAAGAAGATTTTGAAATTATTTGGAAAGAATATCCAAACAGCAGAGGATGTAAAGAAACTTCTCTAAATAAATTTATAAAAGCAAAACACCCAAAAGAATTACTTCCTTTAATACTAGAAGCAATAAAGAACCAAGTTAATAATCCGATGTTCGTAGGTTATAATATGCCAATGGCTTCTACTTGGTTAAATGGAAAAAGATGGAATGATGAAATAATCGAGGAAGAGTCCAGAGTTACAAAAACTTATTAATTAAATAAAAATAAAATGAAAATATTAAATTTATATTGCAGTATAGGTGGGAATAGAAAGCTTTGGGGAGATGAACACGATATAACAGCCGTAGAATTTAACAAAGATATTGCAGGGGTGTACAAGGATTTATTTCCTAATGATACTGTCATAATTGGAGATGCCCATCAATACTTACTTGATAATTACAAGGAGTTTGATTTTATCTGGTCTTCTCCTCCATGCCCTACTCACTCTTGTCTAGTTTTTTCAAATGAAAAGATATTTTATGATAGGAATGATATGAAGTATCCAGATATGAAATTGTATCAAGAAATCTTATTATTAAAACACTTTGCACCATCTTCTACTAAATGGTTGATAGAAAATGTAAAGCCATATTATGAGCCATTAATCTCCGGGAGATTATTACAAAGACATTTGTTCTGGTCTAATTTTAATATTTTTGAATTAAAAGATCATGATGAAAGGAAACATAATGAAATAGGTGGGAATTCTGTTGTTTATGGTTTTGACTTAAATAAGTATAAAATTAGTAACAAAAGGCAAATATTGAGGAATATGGTAAATCCTAGTATAGGAAAACATTTGCTAGAATGCTCTCAAGAAGATCAGCAACAAGTTTTATTTTAATAATAAAAAACAAATGTCAAAACCAATCAAGTACAAGATAGCTTTATTGACTAGAGGAAATCCAGGATTACAAAGAATGAGATTTTTAGATGCTTTATTTTACAAAGAAGTTTTTAAAAACTGGAATGATTATAAGATTTTTAAGAAAGATCAGAAAATCCTAAATCCTGGCGGTGATTTCTTTGCTTCGGAGATAAATTTTATTGAACCTTGTGGATACAAACAAGATGAAAACAAAAAACCAGAGTATGAGAAATGGGTTTGCACTTGGTGTGGAGGAAAAAACAAATGGAGTGATTCGTTGTGTGAGTGTGAAGTTTTAGAACTTGAAAGAGGAAAAGAAAAACTATCGATTGACTGGAATAAATATAAAAAAAATTATGAAGATATCAGTTATATAGATTGGATTAAAAAGATAAGAATTCCATCTATTTTTCAAATGGAAAGTAAAAAAGAACTTACAGATGAAGAGAGAGAGAGCTTCAGATATTAGATTCTATTTCTTTAACATTATAAGATGACTTACTCGTTATTTAAAATATTGATGACTATATTGGATCGATCAGAAGATCCAGAAGCCAAAAAAATATATAATTTCTTTTATAAAACATATTTTTTGAGTGGGCAAAAAACTTTTCATATTACTAATAAATAAAAATGGATCATTACAGGTATTTTCTTAATAATTGTTACGATGAAGATGGAACTATTTTTGAAAGAATTCTAATACTTCACACTTTTAGAGTGATAAAAGAAACAGATTGCGGGTACTGGCTAGAAGTTTTACAGCACCCAATTTTGAAAAAATGGGTATCTAAAGATTCTAAAAAAAGATATGCATATCCTACAAAAAAAGAGGCTTTGATTAATTACATTAAAAGAACTGAGAATTGTATTTTTTATACAGAACATAATTTAATTAATAGAAAAAAGGGACTAAAAATTGCCGAAAAACTATTTAAAAAAGAATTTAACCTTTAATAAATAAAAAATGAATGAAAAGCAAAACCAAATCTATTACTTCATAATAAACTACAGAGAATCTTTAGGCTCTTATCCTCCGATAGAATTTATCACAGATAGTGAATCTTTAGAACAATTAGTAGCAGATGGATATATAAAACTTTCAGAAGAACATGAGATAGTTAAATTATTTTATATAAAGAGATGTAAAACTTGTTCAAATGAATTCCCTGCTTTTGGAAATAGAAAATTTTGCAATGGGTGTTCTGCTAATATAAAACAACGTAAACCTAACTTAGTTATTCAAAAAGGAGAATTTAAAGACTTAAGCCATCTAAGTCGTCACAACATGAATTATGAAGATTATTTAAAAAAAGCAGGAATGGAAAAAGAAACAGTTGGTCATTATGGA
>Ga0307928_10002325_pt1 | contig 14645 bp, 30 predicted proteins | sample AceLakmetagen232_FD_201815 | JGI IMG/M metagenome (GOLD analysis project Ga0307928, IMG submission 201815) | Saline water microbial communities from Ace Lake, Antarctica - #232 | ecosystem: Environmental > Aquatic > Non-marine Saline and Alkaline > Saline | place: Antarctica: Ace Lake... | reverse complement strand
CAATAACACGTTTTTGGTCTTCAGGTGGCTTAGGATTATCTTTATGAACAGTTACAGCAATCTTCCCAGAGTTCAACAAAGTAATCATTCTTACTTTCCAACTCTTTTTGATGTAATCATTGACCAATCTTATGAATTGATTATTGATTTTTATAGGAATAGCAAAAGTCTTACGAGGAGAATAAGTAATCTTAATACATATTGTTTTTCTTTTAGTAAGAACAAACTTAAACCATTTCTGGTTCAATCTTATAGAGATGTGATTAAAACCAAACTTGCCTTCAATTCCCTTTTTGATAATATGTTTTTGTTCCTTGTAAACATCTTTGATAGCTTCTTGAATAATATCACTTGGCAAATTGGAGGTGCTCTTAATGTCTGAGTATACTAAGCTGTTTAAATCAAATCTATTATTTGCATCTAACACAAAAAGAAAAGAATGTTCTAAAGCCAATCTATATTCATTTACAAAAGTTTTTAGAATGTTGGATTTCTTTTTGGACAAAATAAGATTGTTTAATACAATTGTTCTTAACATTTTAACATCTTCATTTCCATATATCATTTATCTTTTATATTAATTTTGGTAGCAATTTTATGCGCTACATATGAATTTATAGAATTACATCATATGTTTATTACATACAATTCATGTAATTACATTATATAATTCATAGGTTCATAGAAAATCACTCAACTTCATTGGCTGATTATCTTTTCTAATTTTTGGTATAACATCAGAATCTTCATCCCAATCGTCACCGTCACCATCTAAATAAGACGAAATAGGATTAGACAAGGCATATTCACTTTCAAGCATTGCTAATATTTTGTCAACCTTCTTTCTATAGTATTTGAAATCAATATCTTCTTTCTTTACCAACTGGTATAATGTATATCCCTCTATAGTTTTAACATAATGGTATGAATTGCCAATCTGAGGCTTAACCTGAAAATGCTTTAAAGCCTGTTTGGCAATATTCACAGAAATACAATTTTGATTCTTATATTGATATAGATGCATTCCCATCTGAACTTGCATCGCAAAATCTCTCAAAGGAAAATCATGTAAATTTTGCTTATAACGAATTGTAATATGGTCTGTGGCTTTTCCTTCCAACTTTGCCCTAGCCAAGTCCATTATTAAATTTTTACAGATTGCATCCTTGCTTGATGCTTTCATTGCAACACCATGTAATATAATATTTTTGCCTTTTTTCAAAAAGTAATTCTTTGCACGATGAAAAAACCCAGTTTCATAGGAATCAATATCAATACTTAAATCTAATTTCTTTTTAAACTTCTTCTCCAATGCCTCATTAAAATAGTGTATGATTCTTTCTTCATTCCAATTCTCAGCACTAAAGTAAACACCATCAGTATCTACTTCAATCACAGAACCTGGATATAATTTTTCCAAAACATCAATAAGCAATAATGCACATTGTCGTCCAATACCAGTGGTTGCCACGGCTACAGGAGCAAACCCGAAAGGGTGTTTCCCAGCTCCAGATGCTCCGTAGACTCCACCATTCGCCTTGACTTTTGAAATATCACTTCTAGCTCTAGCTACTTTGCTACCAGTATCTTTCCATTCTTTTTTAAACTTTGCTCGCTCTGTTAAAAACTTATGTACTGCTTCACTAAGGAATCCTTTTTTCTTAACAACTTGAACAACAACAATCTTCTTTAAAGCATTATCAGGAATAAAATATGTAAATGTATCAGCATCTTCTTCAATTCTAAACCCACCTTTTTTGTATGGCTCATATCTTAAAATAGTAGTTGTATCTGGTGAAAATGAAAAGGTTGCTACAATCGAAGGATACATAGAACCATAATCAGCTTTCAGGACAGGAGTAAATAATCCTCTCTTCTTTATGTACACTACAGCGCCTTGATAATTGGGTTCTCCTGGTTTTTTCTTTCTTTGAAATATCTCAGGATATCTTGTAGCATTATCTCCATTTGATATTATGTTTCTTTCTCTAAAAAAATCACCAATTGTAATCAAACTTAAATCAGTAGTTGTCAAATTCAATGCATCATTTAAAGGTATTTTTAAATCATCTGCCAAATAAGTAATTCCATCCCAATACACATCAAACAATGATATAGTCCTTAATACATCATCTTTATTATATTCCACAAGTTCTTTAGTACCAATAAAATTAGAAATTTTTGAACCTTCCAAAGGTTTAATGATTTCTTTAAATCCAAAATGATTAGAAACAGCCTTCAATCCCTTATTTGGAACATTCCCTGTAAGAGATTGGTCGTTTCTTGTTGAATCTAAAATATCATAACAAATTCTACCATCTATGCTAAGCCTATTTTTACCACCTGTATAAGGTTTAGTATTATTTTTACTAAAGGGTCTTATATCAATTTCATTCCTTTTACAACGTTCAAAGATTAAAGGTAAATCATATCCCTTATGATTGTATCCAACTATTACATCTGGGTCAATCTTTACAAACTCTTCTATAAACTTATCTAAAAGCTTTTTATCACTTTTATTATCCTTTTTCAAATATGCACATTTAACTTTCCTATCATTTGTACACCAAGCAATAGAAATGACTCTATCCTCAAATGTTGGAAATAGTTTTTCTTTAGGACAGAATTGTTCAACATCAAAAAATAAAAATTTTAATTCTTTAGTTTGTGCATACTTAGTAAACAACTCAGGAAAGTCAATTCTATTCCTTATAAGAAAAGGGATATTATCCTCATAAGTTTCTTCTGACCTACAATTAACTAATTCTTTCCTTGTGTTAAATTCATACTTATAAAATTTCTTTAGTTGATAATCAGACAATCTAACCTTTTCTACAATTGATTTCTTAATATAAGGAACATCTAATTCTTTAGATGAGTAAAAATAAGGATTAGTTGGTGCATAGATTGTTTCATTCTTTCCATTATGCCAAATACTTAGCTTTTCACTTTTCTTATCAATAACAGTATTAATTAATAATGGAACTTGCATTAGAAACCTCCAATCTATTGATATAATAATCAATTTCATTTTTTAAATATTCTTCGCCATTTTTCTTATTTAGTTCATAATCCCATATAACAATTGTTTCGTAACCTTGTTCTCTAAATCTTTTGATTCTTTGTGGCTTTTCTTCTGGTTTGTGCCAGTATCCACCAAAGTGTTCTATGATAAGCGGTAAATAAAGATGTTGAAAATCAGGCCTACATCCATCTAATATTATAAGTTTACTACTACCTGTATACATAAAATTATTTGGATAGTATTTAGAAAGTAAATCATTAATCTTTCTTTCTTGATTGTTAAAAGGTTTGTTAGAATTTTTAGCAATATTTTTTATTTTTTCTGAATTATCTGGATTTGTCCACCAATCTTTTTTTGCTTTTGCTAATTTCTTTTTGACTTCGGGTCGTTTGGATGGATTGTTTTCTCCCATTAAGTCTGGTCTTGGGACGCCTGTTTTTGTTAAAGATAAATGCTTATTTCTTTTTTCAATTTTTTCTTTATTTTCTTCTTTATTCCACCAGTCAGATATTTTTTTCTTTGATTCAGATTTATTCATTGCATTATTTTTTACTTGTTTATCTCTAACATTTTTACAAAGAGTTAAACTTCCTGGAAATTTTTCTTTATATTCAAACGTTGTTATATTATGTATTCGTGCTAAATGCATAGATAGTTGTTGTTTTCTTATATTACAAATCTTGCAAATAACGTAATCTATGTTTTCCTTTAAAGAAAGATTATATAGACCATTTATATTCTTACAATGAGAACAAGTTACTGCTCTAGACCCCTTTGATTCAAATATTTTTTTACATTTATTGCATTTGATTTTGTAAATTCTATTTGGTAATGTAAATTTTCTCATTTTATCCCTTAATAGTTATATTATGATATGACCAAATCCAATATCCTCTATCTGGTTCCAGCACATCAACGAACTCATAAAACTGACTTTCTGTATTCCAACCATAAACATCATCAATTAAAATACCTTCCTCTACAGCTTCATTCCAACTATAAACATTATCATATTCTATAACTAAATCATATTTACTTATTGATTCATTCCATGGTATACTTATCATATTCCATTCTTCATCAACATCAAAAGAAAAGTTATATTGATGTTCATAAGAAAATTCCCACCATGGAGACCATTCTGACCAACTTGCTCCAACTATTGGTATTGTTATAATAGCAATAACCAAAACCCACAATATTTTTTTCATTTTTTTCTCCTATCCTTAAAACTTAAACTAAATAACACACACCACATGCAACAAGAAAAGAAAGTAGATATTGATGATATCCATAATTCCAATGCTAAATAAGCTATTCCAATAGAAATCAGCCCAAGAACAGTCATAAAGGCAGTATACACATTAATAAAAGATTTGCCCTTCAAAGAATCAAGCACTTGGGGAATAACCATAAACCCAAAACAAGTACTCACAATCGAAATAACTATATCAGGCCACATATTACCACAACTTTATCCCCGTTTCCCTTCCTATTCTTAATGATTCATTAAATGTAAAAGTATAATCTCCTTTACAAGTACAATGCTGGCTGGGAATCGTAAAAGCAAACTTCAAAGTCAAATTGATATCTTTAGTAATTGGAAACAACTCACAATTGTTACTATTGATGTATTGATAGCCTTCGATGAAATCCCCTATATAATATATATTAGACTTATTATAAAGGATAGACACTTTCATTCTTTCGCCCATATCATCACGTGGAGCACCATTCAAATAAAGCTGACCACTAACTTCCAAAAAATCAACTCTCTTATCATATGCAGTAATTGTTATTTCTTTTTGTGCTGAAACTGTTTCTTCTTTACCACCACGGAAAGAAAGAATAGAATCATTAGCAGTTACTGTAGGCACTGGCCCATAAGTTAAACTATATACCAAAAAAGCTATTCCAAGACAAAACAACATCATAGTTACAAAAAATATTATTCCATACTTATTCTTTTTCTTCATCTGACTTCACCTTTTGGTTCTTTTGCATCAATGACCAAAACATTGCAGTTGAAGCGGCATCACTAGATATTGTATCTTCTTCCTCCTTTAGTGGAATTAGTTTAAGTCGTCGTTGACAAGCAGGGCTTCCTTTTGATGTGTTATCTTTTTTGCATTTCTTAAATTCTTGACATTTATTACATTTAACTTTTTTCCAATCCATATTTCTCCTTCCTTAGTTTCGCTAATTTTTTTATTTTGTTAAGTGATGATTTATCTTGGTCGTGAGCATAATAACTATTTTCTTTTCTGTATTTCATAAAATGGTCTTTGCAGCAGAAATGTAATTTATAAGTTCTAATATCATATGGTGACCTATAAACTTCTTTTCCACAAAGGTCACATTTTACTTTTTCCATATTATCTTTTCTTCTCGTTAGTAAGTTTATTATTTGTTTTATCTAGGTCATTTAATAGTTCTCCTAATTCATCATCAGTCATTGTTTCTATAAACATTTCATATGAAGACCTACTCAGTTCATGTTTTTTTACACACACTTCTTCAAATACAGTTCCAGTTTTTGGTATGTGATGTTTTGTTCTTATTTCTTTTACTCATTTCAGTTTCTTTATCTTTTATTTCAAGCATATTGTTTCCTCTTTTATTTTTCTTTGTTTAAGTTATTATGGCTCCCAGCCGTATACGAATTCTTTCATTTGGTTTTTATCTGTTTCATTGAAAGGTAAAGTAACATAGTGATTCAAAGCAGTTAAAGCATTATGCCCTTGACTTAGAAAGATATGATTAGTAAAGTGAGGATAATAAGTAACAAGCCATGATTCCCAAGTCTTTCTTGTAGTCTTTGGTCCAAGCCTACCTGGCTCTATCCCAGCATCCTTTGCCCATCTTTTTAAGTTATCTCTCCAAACATCATAGGTTGGTAAAGGTTTATTAGTTTCAATATATGATTCTATTACCCTTTTTGCTACAGGACTTAAAATAACATATCTTTCTTTAATTTTAATTTTCTTTTTACGAATAGCATAGGAATCAAGATGAATTCTATTATTACCAGGTTCAAACATTTGTGGTTTTTCCAACAATCTATTTGTTTCTATATATCTCATACCTGAATAAAGTAATGCCTCAAATTTTAGTCTCTGAGACTTATTGGGAATTGCATCAATAAGTTTTTTAGTTTCCCACGGTCTCAAAACTCGAACATTTTTTACTGTGATGATTTCAGGTTTTAACTCATCATAACCCTTACTATTTTTGTTTTCTATGGTGTTCATTTTTTCTTTACCCCTTAAGCCCCCATATTCTTATTAATAATAAGTTGGGGTTTTCAATTTTAGCGAAACTCTTTTCCTATTTTTTTTCTTTTTACTAAAATTATTCTTTATATAATTCTTTTTAATTTCACTGATTGTTGGAGCACTTACATGTTTTACTTTTCCAAACTTGGCTTTATAGGTTACATTGGTACTAATGTAACTGTAACTTTTACCTTCCCTCAGAAACTTAAGAACTCTTTGCTTAACTTCGTCAGGTATTCCAGGTCTTCCAACTTTTCCCTTAGTCATTGCTTTTTTAAATTTTTTACTTTTCTTAACTCTTTCGCCAAGTAAAAAAGATTCTTTATAAGCCATCCAACCTACAATTTCAATTGCAATATCTCTGACATAATTTAAACCTGGTTCAGTTACATTACTAATCCATGGTTCATTTATACTATAAATTTGTACATTATAATTAGCAAAATAGTTAATTATATTTTTTAGTTCAACAGGTCCTCTTCTTGTTAAACGGTCTAGTGACCAAATAACTACAAAATGAATTTTTCTTTTTTTAACCATTTTTAATAAATTTTCATATCCTTTTCTTTTTACATTATGATATGCAGATTTTGAGTGGTCAGTAAATATCTCTGTTATTTCCCAACCTTTATCATTACACAACTTTTTACAGTCAACAATTTGACTTTCTTCAGTTTGGTCATCAGTAGAAACTCTTATATAAATCGCTGCCGCCTCTTTCATTCTTCTTCCTCAGGTTCATAACAACCAGGTGTTGAACAATCAGTCATCTCTGAGCACACACCCATTTCAATATTATTTTCTTTTAGGATAACAAAAAACTTATTAATAAATCCTTTGTTACAAAAAGCTCCCATCCCTGAAGATTGTGGTTGAATCAACAATAATAGTTCTCTTATATCTTTTTTATTTTTCATTTTTTAAGAATCCCCTAAACTTCTTCCATATAACTATTTCCGTTTTGGATGCCGCATCCCCCGAAGATAATGTTGCTCCAGCTTATGACACATTCTTGCAATCATGTGAACAATAGTAACTAATGCAATTGATATTACTCCAAACTCTGCTGAATAAGTTTTGTAATAATAAGCTAAACAAACAATCACTAAACATATTATCATTAATCCATTGGTTCTATTTTCCCAATTATGTTCACACTTTGCCCACTTGAAACCTTTACCTATCTTATTCATCCTATCATAACATCAACATTTAATTTCTTCTGTTCTAGTTCTTTTAATCTATCATCAACTTCTAACATAGCTCTTGCATGAAGCGAAAGGTCATTTTGATTCTTTTTAATTGCTTTTATTATACCAAGTTGCATACTTTCATAAACCTTTATTATCTCATCTAATGATTTCTTGGAATTTCTAACGCTGTCCCTTGCCTTTCGAAGTTCTTCTAATTCTTCTTTTATTCTTTCTTTTTCTTCATCCATTTCTCCTCACCTTTTCTTAATACAATATTTACAAATGGTTTGATACTTACTTCTCTGTTCTTTTTTCTGGGTACAATATCCCCACTTGTCTTTCGAATTTGGTAATCTAAAGTAAACACATTCTTCACATCTTAAGTATCTTTTATATTTTGTCATCATATGCCTCCACAATAATAATGAAACTGACAAGCATTACAACCTGATGGCGTTCTTGGTTCTTGTGGAAAGGTTTTTGTTTTCCATGCTTCTTTAATTTTTTCTATATATTCATACATTTCTTTTTCTACCTGTTCTGTCTTCTTATCAAACTTAACAATTCTAACTTCATCAACATATAAGAACTGAAATATAAAATAAGGAATTTCAAACTTAAACTTATCTCTTATTAATTTTCTATACATAACAGCTTGTAATCTATTTGCATAACTTATTCCTGCTCTAGTATTAGTTTTCCAATCTATAATCTTTCGCTGATTCAAATCTAAATAATCAACTATGCCATAGAGCCCGTCAGCATGAATATGAACTTCTGTTAGCGGCTTGGTAAGTATTCCCTTATTAATATTATTCATTTCAAAGTCTGCGAAATGAGAAAGACATGTATAAGCTTTCCTCAAATACTCAGCTGGCAGCTTTGTATCCCACTCTGCCCTTAATATCTCATAAACTTTTTTTAAGATTTCCCTAGAATTCTTCCATATAACATAATGGTGTTTGTAATAAGCATCAACAGCATCATGAACCCTCCTACCAACTTCTACTATAGATGGGTCCCACCAGATGCCTTCTTTCTTATACAAATATCTTAATGCATAAGCATAAGGACAACTTCGATATAAATTAATTTGTGACTGACTAATCTCCATTTAAAAATCTCCTCTCCTTGTATAAATCTGCTAACTTTTGTATTTTGTGTTGACTTTCCATATTCTTTGGTTTTTTAGTTTTGTATTCTTCTGGATGATTTCTACGATACTCATGATAACAATCGTTACAGCAAAAATGATGTTTCCATCTTTTAACATAATATTCTTTCATAAATCCTGGACCACCACAATTCTCACAAGTTATTTGCATTTATTTTCTCCCTGTATTTATTTGCCTGGTAATGATTCAAACAATAACCTTTTGATTTTGCTATACTTTTACAACCAGGAAATTTACAAGTCTTTCCCTGATTTACTTCATTTTTTTTCACTTTTGTTTTCCATCGATACATTTTCTTTCCCCCTTTTCAGGTCTTCCCTCAATAGGATAAGTTATACATTGCATAAATAGAAATCCACCGCCTCCAAAGATAATTCCCCATTGATTCACACATAAACCTATTACTAATATAACAATACTTGCAGGTACAAGATAATAGTAAGGAGCTCTTGCAATTTGTTTTATTTTTTCTGGGTCTTTAGTATCTACTATAGTTTCATTCTTTATGAATCTTTGTCCCAAGCCTCTATCTTCCACAAGACATCCAAGTTGCTTTGCTTTCCTTGCATGTAACATTTCATGTACAATGGCAAGAGGAACAGCAATAAGTATACCTATGATAGAATTAAAAATAATAAAAAGAATTAAATCAAACAATTTTATCAACACCTTCTTTCTCTTCCTTTGGCTTCACCAGACCACCTCGTCTTTTTATGTAATCTAACCAAGACTTTTCCTTCTTGATTTTTTTTGACAATCTATTTTGTCTTTTAGATGTATATTTTCCTTGCTTGACTAATTCTCTGATTTCCAGCTCTCGCTCATATTTTTTGTTTGCCTCTTTCATTGTAATCCTATGAGACATTTTAATCACTCTGTATCTGGAGTTAAATCAATCCAAATTAAATCATCTGTGTTATATTTGCGTTTTTGCCATTCATCATATGAAATAGTTATTGTGTCTGGCATTCCTGCAAGCAATGCTTGATTTTGCATTTTCTGTATTTGTGATTGCATGCCATCGGGATTAGCCATTAAATCCATTGGATTAAATTCTTGTTTTTCTTGTACTATATCATTTGCTTCTATTATCAGTCGTACTGAGTCTCCAAATTTTCTTGTTCCTAATATTTTATATCTTTTTTTCATTTCTCAACCTCCTTAATATTTTTAACTGTCCTATAAGCTTTTCTCCATTTTCGTATACTAATATAGGAGCGGTTATCTTCAAGTCTTCTAATACATTATGCTTCTTAGCAAAAGCAATCTCATCTTCTTTCCAATCTTCTAAATTATGTGGAAGAACGATAATAATTGTATCACCAACTAATTCCTTTTGAACTGCTTCACATTTTGGACATTTTTCTAAACTAAATAATATTCTTTTCATATTATACCTTTAACGTTTTTTGGTTCTGATATTGTCCACTTCTTGATTCATATGCTTTCAAAGGTTTCTTTTCTAATTGCTCAAATACTATTTGACAAATAGTTTTCTTTTTCATTTCTCTTTCAAAAACTAAATCTTTATCTGAACCATTAAATAAACTCATTGCTATCTTGCCATTATATCCTGCATCAACTTTTCCAAATGTAGCTTGTATTCCTTTTCTGGCATAAGAACTTCTTAACCACAAACTTGCCGTCATATCTTCTGGCAATAATACAGTTTCCTTTGACATAACTTTAAAAAATGTTAATGGACGAATTACAATATTTATTGCATGATTTCCAAATTTGAAAACTTTTTCTCCAACTTGAATCTCTTCAATAGATAAATCATACCCATTTGGTGTTAACTGTTCAAGAATAAATGGGTCTACTAAAGGAAATCCGCTTTCTGCCTTATTTATTATATCTTCATCTGTCAATTCCATTATTTTGCCTCTTTATTTAAAACTTGTGAACTTAATTCAATAAATTCTTTTTGTTCTTTAGTCATTTCTTGCCTCTTAAATAATATTTCATATACTGTACATTTCTTATTCTCACAGAATCCACTTCTGCCAATCATTTTAAGTTTCGTTAAACATTTTGGACATTGCAATTCGTTAAGTGCTTCTGCTTCCTCATCATATAATGGAGTATCTTCATCAATCATTTTTTACAACCTCAGGAATAAAATAAAATCCTTCTTTATCTTTTTTATAGAACATTGTTTCTCTTGGAATAGTTATATCACTCATCAAATCATAAATTTTTCCATTAATGCCATATGATTTCACAACTATACTCATATTATATTTACCATGACCACAACAGCTACCAACAGTTCTGATGCCATGTAAATTAAGAATCCTCAACAAATTCCTCATGCAAGCATCAACTCTAATTTTTTTCCCTTTAATCATTAATCTTAAGGTGTTTCTTTTTTGACACATTCTGCTTCCCTCTTTTTATATTTTGCAAATACTCTTATTAAAAAGACCATCAAATATTTCAATTGAATATTCTCACTTGCTCCCATTGAAATCCTAAATTCCACATCAGCAATCTTTGGCAATATTTCTAATTTTGTTCCAACAGGAATATTACCTTCCCTTATGACTCTATCCAAAGAATCAAATATTTCTTTATGTGTGTAACATTTCTTATTTAACAAATCATTTACTTTTTTATTGACTATATCTAAGTTACCACTTATTGTTGCTATAACTAAATTCTTAATATATACATCATCAACCCAATAAAAAGCTTCATAGATTTGTGCCTCAGATATATTATCTATGCTTGCCATTTTAAAAGAACATAAAATATTAAGAGCTCTTCTCATTGAACCATCTGACAAAACAGCTAAAAGCATTAATGCAGATTTATCAATACTTATTTCTTCTTCCTCAACAACTTTATCTAACATTAATTTAGCATCAATAGGTTCAAGATGTCTAAATCTAAAAGGTACTAATCTGTCAGCTATTGGGTCAATAATTTTATTTGGATAATTACAACTTAATATGAATCTACATATATCTGAATAATCTTCTATGATTGTTCTCAAAGCTGGTTGTGCCAAAGGAGCTAAAGAATCAGCTTCATCTAAAAATATAATTTTAAAATCTTGCTCTGCTGGTATTGCTCTTGCAGCATTTTTAACTTTACCTCTTATGGTTTCTAATTTTCTTTCATCACTTGCATTGAGAGCATAAAAACTATCTTTCCAATTCTTACCAAATATTTCCCTTGCCAAACATTTTGCTATTGTTGTTTTGCCAGTTCCTGGGTCACCTGAAAAAAGCATATTAGGACAAGTTTTATTTTTAGCATATCCTCTAAATCGAGGCATAATATGTTCTTGCCCCATTACTTCATCAAGGGTTTGTGGTCTATACTTTTCACTTAGTATTGAATAATCAGTTGTTGTTGTCATTCTTTTTCTCCTTTCTCTTAAGATAATCTGCTTTGTTTATTTCTTTTGCTCTTTCTGGGTGATTCTTTCTCCATTTTCTTGTTCTTTCTGATATTTTAGGTCTTTCAACATCTTTATAACATTTTTTACAACAATATTTTTGGTTTCCAATTCCCCAAAATGCATACTCACAATTTGGATTAGCACAAGCCCTTAATACAGGCGATTTCTTTTTAGATAATCTTGCACCTATTGCCATTCTATCACATTGTTGCAACTATCTTTTTTGCTACTATTGTAACAATTATAATTATTATATAACCCATGAACACTGTAATAAAATTGATTCTCATAAAAGCATATATGTCTCCACTTGCTCTCATTAAACTAAATACTACAATTGACCACAAGATAAATATTACACCCATTATTTTTCCAAATATACTCATTTTCCTTAACCTTCCTTATTTCTAATATTCTTTATCCCTTTATATTGTTTTTGGTTTTTTTAATAGTTATAATTTTAAATTTAACAATTCTTGTAATCGTCCATGTTTTAACCAACCACAATTTCTTTTATAATCATCAACAGTATCAAATTCAATCCAACCATTATCAACAGGCAAAACATTAACATCATATCCTCTAGCAATTACCTCTTGAAGTAAGTCAGTCATATAAGCAGTTTTCCACCTTTCACTGCTATCATAAATATCTTCAATAATTTTTAAACCTCTTTTACTAAATTTTAAAAGACCAACATATCTTCCATCAATCTCCTCCAAAGGAGGATTTGGTGAACCAATATCAGTTATTAAATAATTATTATTCACTTTAAGACTTTCAGTATCATGGTCAACATGGTCATATCTCATCTTCCAATAATACTGCCAATTCACATCAATAGCAACTACAAAATCCTGTTCAAATGTTGATATATCTCTTAGCATTTCATAATTAAAAAGAATATCACCGTAAGAAACTGTCACATCTCCATTAAAAGTGTTTCTTGCTTTCATTAATGATTCTACCATATTTGTTTTTGCATAGTCTTTATTAGTATAATATTTAATATTAGACATTTTAGGAAAATCAATATCATTAGCACGATAGCCTCTCACTATAATAATTTTAGATGGATTGTTCTTTTGGATTGCATGTAACTGGCGTGCCAATAATGGCATGCCCCCAAAACTCAACATTCCTTTTGCTAAGGTTGTTGTGTGATGTTTCATTCTTGTGCCTTTACCAGCTGCCAAAATTATATGTTTCATTTTAATTACCTTTTAATATATCTATAACATGTTTATCAATCCAATAAGAAATTCCTTTCATTCTTTCAGGATGCCATTGTATTCCAGCAATAGATAACTTAGGATGATAAAATCCTTCTATCAAACCATAATTAGAAATTCCAAATGCTTTAAGTGACTTTGCCAATCCTTTTTCTGTTATGGCAAAATTATGATAAGAATTAACTGGACCTCTGCCTCTTTCTAAAACACTAACAAGAGAACTATCTGTAATAATAAGACTATGTTTTCTAACTTCAGGGTATCTTGTATTTGGTGAAAGTTGTCCACCAAAGAATCTGTTAATTTGTTGCATTCCTCTACAAATTCCAAGTAAAGGAGTATCAGTTTCTATACTATATTTAATCATTTTTCTTTCAACAGCGTTTCGGTTTAATTGCTTATTTATATCTCCACCACCAGATAAAACCAAAGCATCAGTTCCATACAAAAGTTTATCTACAGCCTCTAAATCATTTGGAACAGGAATTACTTCAAATCCTTCTTTATTAAAAAATTTTACATACTCCAATTCCAAAGAATCCATTTTTACTCCATGTTCGTTTCTTCCTTCCTTTTGTGATATCAATAGTTTCATTATCTCACCTTACCTTTTCCTCATCTATATTATATGGATTTTTTTTCATCCAAACTTCTTTTGTTATTCCACACTTTGGACATATACCATTTACAAACTCATGGTCACAAAATCTGGGATTAACAGTCATAAATGCTTCTGGATTCTCAATAAACTTTTTTATTTGTCTTCTTCTTAACCAACTCATTTATTTCATCTCTATTTTTTTGTTTTTACAATCTAGCCTAATTTCTTTAGCTTTCTTAATCTTATTGTAAATCTCAGTCCCACAACCAATCGCCGCAGGTATTCCTTTTTCTGCACATCTTATTGCCATGTGAGAAGCTACTCCACCATAGCAAGTTACCAACCCTTTTATATCTTCATTAAAAATCCAATCAAATCCTGGGTCGGCATTCTCAATTAAAACAATCTTGCCTTTGATGTTCTTTAAATCTTTACACAACTCCCGTTCCACAATTATTTGGGTAACGAAGTTTGGCTCTGCAATATATGTTGGAACAATCGCAAAATCTGTTTCAGCAAAAAGGATTGGTGGCAAAGATAATTTCTCACAGATTGCCTTTTCTTTCTTTCTGCTATTAATTACAACATCCCATAATTCCTTGATTCTTTGTTCATCTTTTCCTTCTGCCCAAAATATTAAATCTAAATCTAACTGAGCCATATCATATCTTGTGTATCCCAACTTCTCTCCCAACTCAGCAATCAATTCAAGGGCATCACTAAGGTTCTTTGTAA
>Ga0307928_10002324_pt1 | contig 14645 bp, 18 predicted proteins | sample AceLakmetagen232_FD_201815 | JGI IMG/M metagenome (GOLD analysis project Ga0307928, IMG submission 201815) | Saline water microbial communities from Ace Lake, Antarctica - #232 | ecosystem: Environmental > Aquatic > Non-marine Saline and Alkaline > Saline | place: Antarctica: Ace Lake... | reverse complement strand
TCGGTAGGATTAACCTTTAAATTAATCCTTGATGATTGATAGGATTATATCTTTCTCAAACTGTGACAACATATCAAAATCTTTATGATATCGTTTGTTTGCAAACCTATCAAGTCTACGATCGAATAATGATTTCATTTTAGTATTCATCAGAGTATAGAGCGTGAAAGAATGCTCTCTGTTCTTGTGCGGTGTCTAAGTCATTGCATATGTTAATCATATTACGAGTGAATAACTTTTGCTTGTTTAACATTTTAATCACCTTTTTTAGCTATCAAAATTGTATAACCAAAACCTTCGTCTGTTATTTCTTCGATCCTTTTTATCAACATTTCTTTGTCTATTACTTCATAATTACCAGCTGTTTTATTATTGCCTGATCTTGTTTTTTCTCCCTTTGTGCATATAATGGATATTACTTTTGATGTGTCTTTTTTATTGATCTCTTCTTTTATTATCTTAGCAAATCCATTCATTATATTTATTCTATCTGGGTTCATTTTTATTCCTCCTTTCTTCATATGATACAAATTTTTCTCTATTGGTTATGTTTTCTTTTTGTATATCTTTTTTAGATCGGGATAATTCGTTATAGTAGATTTTTCTATATATAGTAATTAGTTTTGATTTATCATATGTTCTTAGTCTTTCTTCTACTTCATCTGTTCTCCATGATGCTATACAATATCTTGATATTTTTAATACAAGATCTTCTTTATCTAATTTCATTATCTTACTAATTCTTGAGTCATACCAAAAAGAAAAAGAAAGAGGATTCATTCTATAACCCTCTTTTCTATAACTTTCCAAATGTCACCATTTAGATCGGTAGTCATATATTCATTATCTATGACTACCTTTTCGTTTTTATTTGTATTGCTCATTGTGTCATACCCTTCTTTTTTAGATCCTTATGTAGGCCTATACTCATGTTGCAGCATACCCAACCTTTCTTATATAGGGTATGCATATAACGTATTACCCTACTGATGAGGGTACTGTGTCCATATGTTGTTATGTGTTGTATCATGTGTGTATCACCAATAGTAGTATAGCATAGGTAATATATAAAGGTTGTGTATATGTATTATATATATATATGTATGTGTGGGGTGTGTGATCTGTTATTGTTGTGTGTGGATATTATCCATAGTCTTGTTATAATAATTATATATTGAATGATTGATATAGTTATATATAGAGTGAGTGAGCGAGCGACTCACGTAAGTTTGAATATAATACACAATACAATATCGCATACGTTATTGCATACGTTATTTCGTATCTATACAGTAGGTATAGTTCAAGAATGTGGTTTGGGTGGTTATTGATGTGTATGTATAAGCAGGTTCTCCCCACCCATAAACCCCCCTTCTAAAAATATTTTCCCAATTTTTCCACAACATTTATATACATCCTAGTAAATTTACCTAAATAGGTGATAATTGTGAAGACTATCCTAGTATCTGAAGAACACTATGAAAAGCTACAATCATTGAAGGTTATTCCCAGAGAAACATTTGATGCAGTTGTTGGGGGACTCCTAGATGGTTCGAGATTGCAAAAAGGAGTCCCAGAATAGAATGGATCAAGCAAAACCTAAAATTCTGGTTATGCCCCATAGTGAATTGATAAACTATGGTTGTAGAAATTGCGTATGGAGATTACATGCACAGTGTCCACATGACATCAAAGAAAATGAAGTGTATACCTTTATTGAATCTGCACAGGAAATCAAGGGGTATTGTAAAGAGTTCTCTGATTTCTTGAATACCTTTGCGGAGAACGAAGATTCAATCTCCGCTGTCTGGGAGAAGTTTGCTGTATATGTAGCTAAACTACAATCGATGGAAGATTATAAGTCCTATATGGAACTCGAGCAACGGATAAGGAATCTTGAATCAAAGAAAGTTAAGGATGAGAAGGTTATTGCTATCTTGAACGAGAAAAGAGACAGGCTTAAGGATTGGTGGGGTAAGTTGAATGAGGTTGTTATCAAGTCATTCTCCAAGATTGTTGATAGGGAGAAGAAAGTGTTGGAGATGGAACGAAGACCCATCGGTTACGATGACCCCAAGAAAGTAAACTTTGGGACTCCGAAGGAAATTGAGGTTAAGAAAGATAAATAATGGTAAATTACACAAAGATACCCGAAGACTTTAAAAAAAAATATCTCTCAAAATTTGAGGATAAGACAAGTGATGAGATTAATCGTTTGGCAGAAGAAGACCCCGTTATCTTTGCCTACTATTTTCTTAATACAAGGGTTAGACTTCATCAAGCTTATGTCATGCACAAGATTATTACATCCAAGACTAAAAGAATAGCCTTGTGTTGGGCCAGACAATTAGGTAAGTCCATAGATTTAGGCATATTTCTTACATGGGCTACATGGTATAACAAGTTCCCAGCTACGGTTTCAAAGATAACCACCTCATATATCATATCCACAACCGATGAGTCTTCGATGGAGCTTCTTGGAAAAGTAAGAGAGATTATATTGCAGGCAGATATGCATATGGAAAAGACATATGGCATCATAGATTACTTTGCAAGCAACATGAAGGAACCGAATAATACTCATCAGATAACATGGAAGCATGGGGACTTCATTAAATCAGTTCCACCCACAAATAAGGTGCTTGGTAAGTCAGCATCCATAATGATTATTGATGAAGCAGCAAATTTGGATAACGAAGACCCAGATAAGTTCTATGAGAAAGTTGTCAGTCCAACGGTTGATGAGACAGGGGGATTCATAATCTTAAGTTCAACACCCGAAGGACCATCGGGTTTCTTCTATGATGAGTTTAATCCAGATGGGAAGAACGATGATACTGATTTTGAACGAACATGGTTCAGTTTCGAGATATTCAAGCCAAATGAATATGATATAACTAATAAGACCTCAACACAGATAAGAACCAAATTCTTTGAGTACGAGGTCTATATGTCAGAAAATAAGGGTAATTGGACAAAACAAGAATATGAGATAAAGCTTGATGAATTGTCCAGATTGAAGTATTGTATCAATGTCATTGCTAAGAAAGAGAAAGCTGAAAGGGAAGGAAAGTTTAATTTATGGCAACAACAAAGGATGGCATTGTTTACCGTAACCCAAACATCATTTTTTGAACCAGAAGATATAGAATATGCGAAGAAAAATACACCACAAGAATATGAATGGGATAAGACTCCTTGTTCGGTAGCTTATGATTATGGTACAAAGATAGCGCGGACAGCCATTACTATACGAACCAAGATAGGGAAAGAGATAATCCAATTATTCCAATACAGAGGTATCGCGGGATTCAATAATAATCTTCTCAATGATCCAAAATGGGAACATTCCTTTCAAAGACTAAAGCAGAGATATAATCTTCAATGGGCGATAGGAGATGATTGTCCAGGTGGAGATTCACATAATCGATGGTTAAAGGATAATTCAGGCATTGATTGTACTTTTTTTAACTTTCGTTCAGACCAGATGAGCAAGAATGATGGACTCAATAGAAATTGTACTTGGTATGCATATAGGTCTGCGATGAAAAAGAATCAAGATGAAGAAGGAAGACTTAGGATACCTGTTTGGAATAAAAGACAATTAATTGAGATGATGTTGATTCAAGAAACAGAACAGAAGGTTTTGATAACTATCAAAGCACCAGTAGGTCAATTATGCGATACCGTTGATTCAGATATGATGGCCAGCATACCTTTTTTAGATATGACTTCTGTAAGTGATATAGAATTTGATACTCCTGACATTGATGATGTGGAAGAAGAACATGGACAGAAGTACGATTATTTTCATAGTCCCTCAGATGATGAATGTAGGGAGATGATAAAACAAGCAAACGAGGATGATATAAGATGACAAAACAACATAACAAGACAAAAAAGGTTAAGAACGAGATAAAGGAAATCAAGGAAGAGATAGGGAAGAACGACCCAGTTCATAAGAGAAACAAGGAGAATTTTAAAGTACAGGTCCAGGTATCATTGATACAGAATGCAGGGTATAATCCAAATAATCCCATGTATGATACATTTTTGGACAGGTTGGAGACAGATTTGGCTGAAACTAACATAAAGCTATATTCTAAGTTGGAAGTTATCAGACCACAGTATAAGTATCAGACAGACCCAAGATGGATAGGCCTTCATATGGGAATACTTCAGAAAAACAAGACAGCGCTTGATAAAGCAATAACTGAATTGAAGATACAGATAACCACTGCGGAAGATTCTATCAAGGAACAGATTGCTAGATGGGAAGAACGAAGGACTGCTTTAATCTCTCGGTTAAAAGAAGTTGGAGAAGATGTCAAAGAATTGGAAAAACCAGCATATATTGGTTAATTTTATGTGTAAAACATCCGATTTTCAAAACATTTATATATGACTATACCAATATACCTATTTAGGTATATACATTATAGACGATAAACTCTGGTAAAATATGAGATTTGAACTAATCCAACCTGAAACCATACAGATAAGGGAAAGTAGAGGATTAGTCAAAGATATCCATGATCCATTGAGTGCAGTAAGACAACCTCTTTCTGAGTATAGGACCATGTTGGATTTGATTCATAGTGATCCTACTTTAGCCACAGCTTACGATATTGTTGTTGATTTTGCTACACATAGGGGTGGAGATTTTACAGGTGGTAATAAGAAACAAAGAGATGCTTTAAGGACTAAGTTCGAGGAACTTAATGTCAAACAAGTAATGCCTAATCATCTTTATCAAGCGTGTTATTATGGTGATGCTTTCTTAGAGTTCAGGAAACAAGATTCAAGAACAGTTAATGAATTATGGCCATTGGAAACAACAGAGATGAGGATTCAATATGATGTTAATGGAAGGGTTGAAGGATATTGGCAAAGACCATTTAATATGGCAGGATTAACAGAGGAAAAGATTATTGAGATGGAAGGTACACCAGAGAAACCATTACAAGGCATATTCTTTAAACCAGATGAAGTGATGCATACCAGGATGAAATGGATAGGTTCTCAGGTTTATTCGTATAATCCCAATGAACCTATTTCTACCGTAGCTTCAACAAATCTCTATTCAGAAAATTATCTTATGAATATCTTTATCAATATGCCACCAAGGTATGTTGCGCATCTCGCAGGTGTTGGAAAGTCTGAATATGCTTCAGCTAAGAAAGAGTTCCAATCTGCAAAGACTAATTACAAGAAAACAATCGCTTTCTCAAGGAGTAATGACCCACAGTCAAAGTTAGATATACAAAAGATTGAACCACCCTACGATAAGGATTTACTTGCAATTAAGAAATATCTTAGAAATGAAGTCTTAAAGGTTACTCGTGTTCCTCGTTCATGGGTAGAAGAATCTGCCTCAGAAAATAGAGGAGTTACCGAAGCAGAGCAAAGACCTTTTGATGTAAGGATACAAGCAATACATAGAAACATCTTGGAACCAGATATCAATCGAAAGCTTCTGCCTGCCATCGGTCATGCTAAGAAAGGAAAGGAAGCTAAATCTAAAGTAGTATATCGATTTAATGAGATATCACGAAAGGGAGAAAAAGAAGTTTTAGAAAATGTCAGAGTATTAAAAGAGATGGGTCTTAAGCATGATGCTATGGTAAGATATCTTGATGAAAGAGGGATATTAGGATTAGACCCTGATGATTTTGAAGAACCAGAATTAATGGGTGGATTACCAAAAGATAAGGATTCATTTCCATCAAGAGCTAAAATGAACAAGTCCACACAGGATATGACTCAAAATAGGAATGAACGTGGTGTATCTGATGCTTCAGGTAAAAAGATGGGTGTTCAATCATGAAAGAAGAAGAAGATTATGGGGATGAAGAATAATGGGTTGCGGAACTAAAGGAAAAAGAAGAAAATGAGTTATAACGTAATTGCAGATAAGATAGAGATAAGAAGTTCTAAAGATAAATCTAAACCTCGATATGTAGTTAATGCTATCGGAGCCATTGCTAATAAGAAACATGTTAGTGAATTTGCTAAACAATCCGATGGTTCATATAAAACTCTTAAAAGTATGTTTACTCCTCATTGTATTGAAAGCATAAAGAAACAATCAAAGAACAAAGGATTATTCGTTGATACTCAGCACCAACTTGTCAGGGATGCTAGCATAAAAGAGATAGTAAAAGGAAAACTAAATGCAGAAGAAGAAAAACAGATAGATAACATGCTTAATAGAAAAAGACTTCCTTTAGCAAAGTTGAACGATATAGACATAGAAGAGAACGAATTAAGACTTTATACTGAATTAAATCCTTCCTTTAGGGAAGTTGATGACGATCATAAGAAGTATTTTGATGCAGTATGGTATTCGCTTGAGAATAAGTTTCTCAATGGAATAAGCATTAATTTTGGCGAGTTTACCCATGCGATAGATGCAAAGGGTGATACTGTAATTGATGATGTTGATGTTCTAGGATTTTCCTATTTGGATGCTCCAGCTGAGCATGCCAATTCGATATATGAAGTGGCCATAAGGTCGATGGAAGAAAAAATAAATGTTAGGGAGAGTGTTGAAATGGTAGATGAAAAAGCTAAGTTTGAAGCCGATAAGGCTAAATTAGAAGAAGATAGGAAAAAGGTTGATGAAGAAAAAGCAGCTATTGAAAAAACAAAAGCAGAAAAAGAAGAGTCTGAAAAGAAAGCAGATATAGAAAAACAAGCAGCAGAACAAAAGAAAATAGAAGATGATTTGGCTGCTAAAACAGAAGAAGCTAAGAATCTTGCAGAGGAGAATGCAAAGCTTAAAGATGATACAAACAGTGCAAAAGGAGTGGTAAAACAAACTCCACCACCATCTCAAGGAGCTGATGGTAAACAGTACGATCAAAAGTTTTATGAGGTAAATCTTAAGAATATTACCTCTGAACACGATAAACATATTGAAAAATTAGAAAAAGGACAACAGCCAATGGTTGATAAGCGTATGAACGGATTCGGTCAACTTATCAATCTACAAGCAGAAAATGGCCCAACAGTGGGTCTCCCAGATAGGCAAGTCCAAGATATTAGAGAAGAACGCTTGCTTGAGCGTGGGGAAACAGATATAATAACAAACACTAAATAAAGGTGAAAAATATGACAATGGATGCATTTTTGCAGATAAGAACTGCACAGGATTCAACAACTGAAGTAGAAGGCGGAGATGCTAGAACAGGAGTTGGAGCTGTCTTTATCCAGAAGGAAATAGACAGGATGATTAGGGAGACAATCAATAAGGATACAGATTTTAGACAACTTGTCCCAAGAAAGACCATGAGACAGTTAGCTAAGATTTGGAACCTAAAGACAAGTATCGGTTCAACAGTAAAGACTGCAGTTTATTCTGATGGTGGAACAGGAACGCCCTATCCAAATCAATATCTACAGTTATTTGCTCCAGCAATATCATATCGAAGTGATTATGAAGTAACTGGTATGACAATGGCTGCATCAGCAAGTTATTTCGATGCATTGGATACAGAAGCAAGAGATGCTTTGGCATCACACGCATTGACTGAAGAACAGATGATGATACTTGGAGATGATACAAGTTCTGAAGCAACTGGTTTGACACTAAATGGTAAAGTAGGTGTTGCAAGCGGATTTAAAGGTTTGAAACAACTTTTGTCTTCTGCAGTAGCATTAGCTGACGGCAATTCAGGTGGATTTGGAGATGCTTCAACAGTATTCGGAAGCACAAGAAGTTCAACTGTTGGAGATAGGGAGTATAAGCTGAATGTAAAAACAGTTAATACATCTTCTTCAGCGCAGAACCCATTAAGTAAAAGCAATATGAATACAGCAATTACTACAAGCAATGTTGCAGGTGGGAAAAGGTCAAATAGGATATTTCTCTGTTCTGAAGATAGATTAGACGAAGTATCTGATTTGATAACGCCTCAAGGAAGATATGTTCAGGGAGCATCTACTGTTGAACTTGATGGTGGAATGAGTGTTCTTGCATGGAAAACCATAAAAATAATCGGTTCAAGGTTGATGGCTTTAAATGGAGTTACATCTTCAGATGGAACAACTGCAGTATTTGTTGATACAGATAACTGTATGTTATTGTTGAATATGGATGCAATAACCTTCTGGAATGTTTCAGGTGTTGATGCAAGACATGTTCCAATATTAGGCGCAGATGCAAGTCAGAGAAGCGATGTTGAAGGAGGATACTTCAAAACATATGGCGTAATGACAGTAGACGAATTTACAAAACATGTAGTAATCTGGAATTTAAGTGCCCCAGTATAGGGTTATTTTTTTCCTTTTTATTAAATAAACAAAGGTGATAAAATATGGCTGCTGTAACCGCAACAAATATAAAAATTCATAATGCTGGAGACCAAACAAAGATAACTGCAACGCTTACAAATGTGACAGATACTAACACATTTAGAGTAGTTCATTTGAGAACTATAGAAGATTGGAGTTGGGCACCAACAAGTGCTGCTGCTGACACACTTATGGTAGTAGTAAGTGAGGGAAATTTAATGACATTAACTGCTGTTTCATCAGGAACACAGGATGGTGTAATATCAGTATACGGGAGGTAATTGAAAATGTCGCATGAAGCAATTAAGGAAGTAAAGAAAAATAAGGATAAGTCAATCAGAGAGATAGATGCAGAGATTAAAACTTTGCAAGATGAAAAATCAAGGAGATCAAAAGTCATAGGAGAAAAGAAAGAAGCTGATGAAGAAGCAAAGAAGATTTTAGCAGAGAAAGAAAAGAAAGAAGCTGCAATCAAGAAAGCAGAAGAAGCAAAGAAAAACAAGTAGGTGAATTATAATGGGCGACAAGATAGTAATTGGTCAATTTGGTAATGGGCATAGGCAGAACATAGCTTTTACCCTTAATGCTGGAGAATCTGTAATATGCCATTTCAAGGCTTCTGGCAATGATAATGCTACGAATAAATATTTTGACCTAAGACAATTTGCACATAAAGTTGCTATTACTTTAAATTTAGCAGCTGCTATAACCCATATAAATGGCGTAGAATTAAAATCTCCAAGAACTATCCCTAAAGGGGGATTGGTATTTAGAGATGGAATTGAATGGGGAAAGATAACTGTTAAAGCAGACCAGGCTGCAACTTCATTTGAGGTATACGCAAGTTAAGGGTGATAAAGATGGCTAAGAAAAACGATATAAACGATATGGCCGAAGAACTCGGTATCAAAAAGGAAAATTTGGAAGTAGGTCTTAAGAAAGACACTAAAAAGACAGAAGACATGATAAAAAAAGCATATGCTTTTAAAACGGGGAAGTGAGTTAAATGGCAGACCCAACTAATAAAGTTCCACACATAGTAGGAATACTTCTTGATGGTACAGGTCTTGCTACTTCTGAGGTATCTGTTTTAAATAGAACAACAGGAGATAGACAAGTAAAACCAACGGATGCTAATAAGAGAGTAATATTTGATGCAGGTAATTCCACAAATGGATATACTAATGGAGATGTATTGGAATTTGAAAATTCAGGAGCCTCACATGGTGGGACTACAATCACAATCGATACAACTGGTGGTTTTCAAAATGCTACAATAGCTTGCGTAGCAGCACCAGAAGGTAATATAAGCATATGAGGTTAAAATGAAAAAAGCACAACTAAAATCAATATTTTTGTTTGCAATGATATTTTTATTGAGTGTTGCTTCAATATGGGCATGGAATGTGACATTAAATTATCCAGATGCTGATTGGGTAACAGACATTTCAACTAATTTTAATTTTACACCTTCTGGTGGTGGTGTCGTAGACCCATTTGATTGGTGTGGTATTTATATAAATCAAACTTCAGGTTCTGTATTAGCAGCTAATTATTCAGATGTTGCTAATGGTACACCTTTTGTTAGAGGTATTGGATTATCAGATTCAACAGGTTTATCATATACTTGGAATGTAAGCTGTTCTAATGGTACATCGGTTGTATCGGCTACAATTGATAACTATTTTGGAGTAGATTCAACTCTACCAACAATTACATTAGATGCACCTGCAGATGAGGCATATTTATCAGGAGTTACAGATTTATTAAAGTATACACCAACAGACCCATCTAACGCAGATACTTGTTTATTATATACTAATATTTCAGGTGCTTGGATAGTAAATCAAACAAATACTTCTTATGTTAGTGGTATTCAAATTGATATGATTGCTGCAGGAATTGATAATAAGTATATGTGGAATACAAATTGTAATCAATCTTCTGGCGATATTGTATGGGCAGGAGCTACCAATAGAACATTTACTATTGATACTGTAGATCCATCAGTTGTGAATATTACATATCCTGTGAATAACACATATAGTGATGATTCAACACCACAGATAATTTGGAATTTAACAACTGATTTAAATTTTGATAAGTATGTTGTTAATTTATCTAATTCATCTGATATGGCTTTTGTTATTCAAACTATTGAAATAACAACGATAACTGAAAATACAACTACGTTAGCCAATATAGAAACAGACGGGGATTATTACATCTCAGTTTCAGCGATAGATTTAGCAGGTAATGCTAAGAGTGGAAACTTTGTTATTCAGTATAATCTTGATTCAGATACTGGAACAATAGCATTAAATGCTCCAATTGATGAAAAGTATTTAAATAATAATGATGTTGATTTTAATTTTACTGTAACAGATGATAATCCATCAAATTGCACATTATTATTATCTAATTCAACAGCATTAACTTCTGCGGATGTAGTTTATGTTAATGATACATTAACTTCCACAGCTGGAACTGTATTGAATTTTTCAATTCCAGATATGATAGATGGGGGATATAAGTGGAATGTAGAATGTGCAGACTCAAATAATATTAAATATAATATGAGCACAACATTATTGAATGTAACTGTAGATACAACAGCTCCAACAAATACTGATTTGACTTCAACATTTGGTGGGAAAAATTCAACAGATGGGACCCCTACAATAACCTGGAATACAACTAATGAAAATAACTTTGATAAATATGTTGTTGAAGCTTATAATTCATCTAATTCAGTTGTAATTGTTCAATATAATATATCAACAGTAGGTACATCAACTTATACGATGACAGTTCCATTTGAACACAGTTTATTCTTTAATGTAACTGTATATGATAAAGCAGGGAATACTAATGGTGCGCTGAATACAACTGCACAATCATTAACATACATTGATTCTATATGTGCTAATCTGTCTGCAGGATGGAACTTATGTGGATTAGTAAGAGAGACCTCAACAAATTTATCTACCATTGCTGCAGAGATGGATGCAACTTTTATATCTATCTGGAACGAAACAAAACAATGGCAGACATGTAATTATGTAACAGGCGCTGCAGGAACTAATTGTGATAGGTTAGTCGGAATAGGACCAACAACCAATAATGCAACTCATGTATGGGTTTATGTAAATAGTTCAACATTATGGGAAGATAGGATATGGGGCGCAAACAAATATTCTGCAAATCTTAGTTTAACTAATACTACAGGCAACGGATGGAATATCTTTGGTATGTTTGTTAGGAACGGTTTAACATTTGAAGAATTAAATGATACAACTAGAATAGCCCGTAATGCTAGTATGTATTCCTTAGTTTACAACAATGGTACATCACACCCATATGTTACTCAAGATGGATTTAATTCTATCAATAATGGAGTGAAGGTAAATTATGGGAGAGCATATTGGGTATATGCTAACGTGACGAACTATAGCGTAGTTAATTTTAATTTAGGGGGTTGGTAAAATGAAAAAGATAATCTTTAGTTTAGTAATCTTGTGTCTTATGGCATTATCAGTCGCATCAGCGCCACAACCACCATATATTTTATATGGTCATATTGAATGGAATAATGCACCCTATTCAGGAGCTACAGTAGATATTTCATATATGGGTGCAACACATTCAGTTGTAACGGATGGAAACGGATTATGGACTAGCCAAATTGATTCATATATGGATAACACACCAGTTAGTATAAGGGTAGATGACGGGTGTGGTACAGGAGATACTTGCTCTAAATCAATAACCATAGGCTCAGCAGGATATGAAGCATTTGCTGAAGTAGATATATCTCTTTCAGGAGTATTGACCTGTCCACCAGTTAGTTGTCCATCTTGTAGTGGAGGAGGAAGTAGCTGTTCTTATTCAGAGACAAGATGTAACTCATTATATCCTACAACCAACGAAGAATGTACTGATGTTTGGTATGAAACAGGAGTTTGTCCTGCAGTAGAAACATGTCCTGCAGAGAAGGTATGTGCAACTTGTGAAACCTGTCCTGAAGTAAGCGGTGAATGTCCAGAACCAGTAGTACCTGATGATACAGGTGGAATCATAGGATGGATTGTAGCTTTAATAGCTTTCATTGGTGGAGGATTCAAGATATATAAGAACCGAGCTGGTGGGATTACTATGCTTCATAGACATAAAGGAATCTTAGGATATCATAACCCTAATACAAGTCATCAGAAGAAAATCTATAGACATGCAAGGTTTAGCGATGATCCCGTGAAGTTTGCAAAGGATGTAAAGAAGATTGAGGAACAAGGTGGATTATGATTTATCATCTTTTTCTTCCTGATTTTAGGTCTTATGTAAAGAATACTGCATTTACTTCAGAAGATGATAGATTCCCTATTTTTTATTTTGAAGAGGAATTTGAAATTTCTTTTTATAAGACGATTGAAGATGTTACTTTTATCTTAGAATTACCCTTAGAAGGATTACCTGATGATATAACGATAGAAGGATTAAAAAGAGAATTTCAATCAATAGAATTACCCAAGAAACCAAATGCTCCAACAATCATAAGTGGTACAATAACTAGATGAAGGAAGAGTTCCTGATAGTCAAACCTGAGAGGTTAATAAATGGCACCATATGCATCATATCTAGTATACGGATATATTCGTAATTCATTGAATGGGATTATAGCGAATGCTTCTCTTGTGGTTGAGACTTCTGTAGGAAACAAGCATTATACTTCTAATAGTGACGGAATCTATCTGTTTGATTTGGCAGAGATAGGTTATGCTGATGGTGAAACAGTAAAGATAGATGTTACAGAACCATTTAATAATGAGTTAAAGAATCATACATTCGTTGTTTCTGGATTTTCTAATAATGAAGATATATCTTTATCTGTAAGGACCACAGCAGTTAATACAACGGGTTATTCTCCTAAATCAATTATACATACAATAGGTAATAAGCCAGTAACAAGCGAGAATCTATTTCCTACACAGGCTTATATACCTCAATATGACCAAATGAGGTCTGCAGTATCTGGAAGCACAAGACCTGAATATGTTGGAGATGCTGCTCCAGGAACAAAGACTTCAGTTGCTAAATGGAGAATAAAGAAGATAGGATATAGTGGTAATGCTTCAGTAAGTACATTATTTGCAGGTGGAACTGCGGAGTTTGATAAGATATGGGACAATCGAGCAAGTTATTCTTATGGGGGATAATGGTCATCATGGCTATTGGAATTGTATGTGCTCTTGATTTTGAAGAGTATTGGAATCCTTTTTGTAACTTTGGGATGGGATGTGCGGACTATTATGCTGTTACAACCTCTTCAGATAATATATCAGTACAATGTTTAAATTTATCAGATGGAACTCAATTATGTGATTCAGGAGATTTTCCAGCAGGTAGCTTTACTGGTGGTCCAGGCATATATGTAGTTGGAAATGTTATATCGGCTACTTCAATAAATGGAAGCAGTAGTTCTGATTCTATGAATAATGAGACAGTAGGTCACTTTATATCATCATACCTTACAAATGGTATTGGTCTTATATTTAATGGAAGTGAGTTTAATGCAACAGCTGAAAATGGTAGTTCAGCTGGTGGAAATTCAAATGAAACACTATGGGATATGTTTGCTAATCTTACAAATATAATCAACAACGAAACAATATTCAATATAATCAATTCCATAACTACTAATGGAACATCAAACGCTATGAATAATGATACAATTTACTCTATTGTTGATTCTAATATAAGCAATGTAAATGATTCTATTCCTAGAAATATAATGAACAACCACACAATCTACGATATGATCAACGCAGTTAGTGATAATGATACGAACAATTACATGAACAATGAAACAATATCCAACTTCATGGACAATGGAAGTATTATTCGAGAGGTAAATGGATCATGGATAATAGATAATCAAGTAATTAATTCAAATGAAAGCATAAGAAATTATTTAGAGAATGGAACAATAGTAAGAAACATAAATACTTCTTGGATAACAGAAAATCAGAATAACTATATCAATTCAAATGAATCAATAAATAATTTTATAGATAATGGAAGCATAGTAAGAAATGTAAATGAAAGCTTTGTAAGAAACTTATTAAGTGGAACAACAGGTATTGTTTATGATGCTAGTACTGGTCAGATATCAGCTACGGCTACTAATTTTACTACAGCAGAGAATGATTCAATTAAAGATTTAATGAGGGATACTTATTTTAATATAAGTGGTGGAAACTTTACTGGAGCAGTTACAGGAGTTAGTGCAGAGTTTGAAACAATAACAACAAACGGTGGTTTTTCATTCGGCGGTGTTACAATAAACGAAGGAA
>Ga0307928_10002320_pt1 | contig 14656 bp, 25 predicted proteins | sample AceLakmetagen232_FD_201815 | JGI IMG/M metagenome (GOLD analysis project Ga0307928, IMG submission 201815) | Saline water microbial communities from Ace Lake, Antarctica - #232 | ecosystem: Environmental > Aquatic > Non-marine Saline and Alkaline > Saline | place: Antarctica: Ace Lake... | reverse complement strand
GTATCGGGTTCACGGCTTCGACTTCGACCTCTGCGGCTTCTTCTGTTACTTCTATATCATCCATGTCATTCTCCAGGTTTTGATTTTAAACTAAGAGTAACATAGCATCTTGACCAAGCATTTCAAGGCCTCACACGCACATGAGGCGCACGCATTCAGTGTGTATATGTGTATGCCCCCTGCGCATTCAGTGGGTATCCTCATTCGAGTCATCTCCAGGGGACCCCAGGGGATTCGAGGTGTAGTACTCTATAACAAACAAGTATAGAGTATTACACCCAGAACCCGCTGCCGGCCTGCTGCGCTGCCTGCCAGGTTATCACATCTTCGTTTGTGCTTTCACAAGCCCATTTGTCCTCAAGCTGGCAGGGGGTTATCCTCAAACTAGCAGGGGTAGTACTGGCAGCCACGTAGTCCCATGACGCAAAAAGCCCCCAACCTGTTAAGGCTAGGGGCTAGTGTGATTTGATTGGCCTATTCGGGTACGGGGCGCAGGGGCTGTTGGTTGCGTTGCTCTACTTCGTAATGGAACTGTTCATTGTGATCGCGGTAGAGTGCCTTACGTTCAGCATCGGGTATCTCTTTCCAAAGGTCAACGATACGCCCTTGAAGTGTACTCACATTCACACTATGAGCATGACTATTATTTTTCATAGCCTTGACACTCACACCGCTACGCATGTAATCCTCAAGTTGCGATTCACCTTTGACGATAGCTCCCCACAATTCAAGTATCTCTGCAAGTTCTTCGGTCTCCATGGCCTCTGCGGTCTTGCGGATTCTGTTGTCTTCCAACAGAGTGAGGATAACAAAATCATGGTGAAACCAACAAAGCTGGTTATCATCCAGGTTTTCTCCAAAGTACGCAGAATCATCGTCCTCACCGTTCTCCCTACACATGTCGCATGCGCCACTGTTAAAGCATTCATGGCATAGCTTGCCTTTAGGGGTGATCGGTCCACTGCAACGATTACTAACGTGATCCGAGGTGTGCTTAACGTATCTAGCATCGTCCTTATCTATCTTGCAACCACAGTCATCACAACGCGCTGAGACCTTATCGTCCCCGTAGATTTCGTTGATCTGCGCCATGACCCCAACAACGTGCTGAGGGTTGAACTCTTTGTCAAACTCGGCCATCTTCTCAGCATCGTTAATGTCAGCTACGAAAGCATCGGTGTAGTCTGTTTCGGCAATGCAAGCGGTAATGGCATCGAGCGCATGTTCAGCTTCGGTAATACCCGCATGCCCGCTGGAGTGAATATCATGGAACTCGCCATCGGCGTCGAACATTAAGAAGTTCCACTCCCAAAAGCAACCGTCATACCCACCACCTTGGTATGCGAATAGCTTGTCTTTGATCGTCTTACTCATGTCTCATTCTCCATTTTCCTGCACCTACTTGTTTCGTAACTACCTAAAGCTACTACCGCAACCCTACCGATACAAGTACCTTTAAGATAAAAAGTAAAGGATAGTTCTCACGCGTGTGAGGGGGCGGGCATTCAGTGGGTATTCCCCAGGGAGACCAGGATGACCAGGAGACTCCAGGGGCCAGATCTATGTAGTACTCTATAACAAATGAGTATAGAGTAGTACACCAGACTCGCCGGCAGTGCCGGCACCCGGGTGCTGCATCAAGTTCATCTAGCTCGAGTGCGTCTGTCCTGGACACAAAAAACCCCTAGCTCAATGAAGAGACTAGGGGCTTGGGGGAGGTTGGTTACTTATCCGAAGACGTGCGAGGCTTCACCTGCTAAGTTGACTACCGCATCGTCTGCAAACACTTCGGGGTGTTCGTCTCTCAAGCTACCCATCAAATGCTCTGATCCGTAGTAGCCACCGCAACTGTCTATCTCTTCCAACTCTGGCTTACCACACGATTTACATGGTGTTTCACTTTCAAGGCGATAGTAATACACTTCGCCGTTACACCAACTATTGTAAGTGTCAAGGAAGTTACGTGCGAGTTCCGTACGTTCAGCGAGTGTCTTAGGAAGATGTTTAACGTCTTCCTTGCAGACCATGATACCCGCGACTTGAGCTGTGTCCCAACGACACTGGAAACCTTCGCCTTTGATAGCCCATGCCACGTTTCCATGACTGTAGCAAGAAAGAACAAAGGCCGTACCAACTGCGAGCTTTCGACGCAATCCAATACTGAGCGGGAACAGTTCGTCGGGGTGTTGGAAGCTGATATGGCGATTGTTGAAAGACTTCACGTCCCATGGGCCATACTCGCAAGGGCTTTCGTTACATTCGTCGTGTTCGATAGTTAGTTTCATCGTCGTCTCCATTTTGTTATCGTTCTTACCTGTAACTAGGGTACACCGCTTATCATTGGATTGCAAATAGTTTTAAGATAAAAAAGAAGCCCCTTTAACATGAGGGGCTTCTTTGAATCTTTTTGTTATATGCGCGCTTGTCCGAACCAGGTTTAGGTAAAGCCGCTTGGGTACATCTTGGGGCGTACTCCTAGGGGTTGGCGGCTGTTATCCGCCTTGGCATTATCCGAACTAAGGTTTACCAACGGCCTAGAAGCAAGCGCTAACCCTTCCGATACCACTGGTGCGAATAGATCGACTTCACTTATGAAAGCTACCGCCTTTTCCTTTCCGATAACTAACTGGCAATGAACTGTTTTCTCACTATCTATTATGATAGCGGGAGGGTTTATTGCAGCCATCACCCGAAGTGAGCCGATCAAGATGTATGTTTCAAGAATCATTATGTTCTAGTCTAGTGTACCTTTAGTCACTTGTCAAGTCTACTTCTTTCGTCTTCTATGATTTGCGGATCAATACCAGGAAGGCATGACAGTATGTTAGTGTCAGACATCTCAGTTTTCAAGTAGTTGCGAACGATAGTACGGCGGGCTACCTCACGTTGTCCTCTGAGAATCGAATAGGACTCGGCTCGTTCACGTTGTTGACGTTCCCTAGTCTTTTGGCGTTTCTTACGCTTTTTCAGTTCTTTGCTGTTCATTAGTAACCTGCGACTTCTACTATCTCTACCTTATCCCCGTTCTTGTCAATTCCAACCATGAAGCAAAAGTCTGGACCTAACATCTTGAAGGTACTAGCCCATACTTCGACGGTGTGTACCCTCTTAGCTGTTTCCGCATCCAACCCCATACCAAACGGAGGTTTGTCTTCTGCCATCTTCACATCAGTTGTGAAGACGTTGCCGAACACCATGTTCAGATCACGAATCTGATCCTCAATGGCCTTAACTGCAGCCTGTGGATTATTCTTCTTTGCAATCAGTCGTTGTTCCAACAGGTCTTCTATTTGCTTGTGCATCGTCTTCTCCGTTGTTCGTGTTTCATTCTCACTGGTCTAAGCATAGTCCATCTCTGGAAGTTTGCAAGTTGTTAATCTTAAGAACTACGAGGAAACGAGGCGAGCTGGTCCAGAGCTGGGACCCAGGGCAATAGGGGGTGTGGTACTCTATAACAAAACTCATAGAGTATCTCATCCAGAAAACCCCCAGCAGCCTGCAGCGGGCGGCCCCGGCAGCGAAGGCTAGCCTTCGGGGATGTGGTACTCTATAACAAAACAGTATAGAGTAGTACATCTAGATTCGCCGGCAGGCCAGCAGCGGGTCCTGGTGGCGGGGGTCATCCTTTGAGAGTGTGGCACTCTATAGCGAACGAGTATAAAGTATTACACTCGCAGTCGCCCGCCAGGTTTGGCGTCATCAAGGTCAGCTGCCATCACCTAGACACAGAAAAGCCCTTGGCTTTCACCAAACAGAAAAGCCCCTTGGCTTTCACCAAGAGGCTTAGGGGGTTAGTGTGTCTCTAGGACTCGGCCTGTGCCTCGTCCTTAGCTTCCGAGAGGTCTGCGACTAGCTTGGACGTATGCTCGTCTAGCCCGATCATCTTATGATCCATGCAGATGGACTCATAGTTCCTCTTGGCAAGGCTCAAGGTCTTCCAAGGCTTTTCCCCAGTAGCACGCTTGATAGCTTCGCGGAGGATAGTATCGCCCTTGGAGTTCGTGGGGAGGTACTTGCCCTTACGAAGACCTTTACCGTCATGAGACCGATTGATCTCGTAGAACGGTAGCATGATGCTCTTGACGGTCATGAGGCCATCGTCATCAAGTACTGGCCTAGTGAGCTTGTCCTTGCCCTTGACTGTTACGAGGTGGAGTTTCCACCCTTTGTAATAGACGTAGTTTACCGCTTGTCCGAGGCGTTGCCCACTGGTAGTGGGGTCTTCCTTCCGAAGGCGCGACAGTACCGTTTCCTTGCTATCAGCAAAGAAGTCGTCAATAGTGATGCCATCGGCTTTTGCCTTGGCGTCCACCTTATCGAATTGTGCATCGGTCATCGCTTCGACGGTTTCCACCAAGGTAACGACCTCAACACGTTCGATCATGCGTTGAACGTGGTTGGCGTACACGGGCTTCTGCATGAAGGATTTGTCCGAGATGTCAGTAAGAGTACATTTCTTACTGTCCATGCCAGTCTCATGCTTTCTGATGAAGGCAAACTGTCCACCCTTGGCGTCGGCTACCTCATTGAGGATACCGCTCAATTCCTGGGTGATGTTTACTGCGGCGGGGGTGTTGTTGTGAGTCACTTCGATTAGCATTGTTTCTGCTCCCTTGTTTCGGGTTTTGTTGGTAGGCGTGATTGCCTACTAACTTTAAGATACAGTCATCTCGGAACCATTGCAAGCCCCTGTTTGATAAAGTTTTGAGAATAAGAACAATATTTTCACACCCCTCACATGGGCCTCACACGGGCGGACCCTGGCGTGACCAGGCGTGGACCCCTGGGCATTCAGTGGGTAGTACTCTATAACAAATAAGTATAGAGTAGCACGCACCCCACCAGCTCTGGGTCCTGCTGCATGAGGATCTCCTGGTCATCAAGGCACAAAAAAGCCCCCGACACCGATTTGTGTCGAGGGCATGAGTAAGGGCACAGAGAGATGTTAACCCCTTACACAGTCACGAGGGCAGGGTCATCCACCTTGGGGATGAATTCCTGATCCAACAGCTTAAAGGCGCGTTGATTAAACTCGTCTTTGTTTCCACCAGTTGCCGAGTTAAAGTAGCCTGCCAGCTCATCGGTGTTTCGGTTACCCATATCGTTACCAGTGTAGTACGTCACAGCTTGCAGAGCAGAGTACCGAGTGCGAGCAATCTTCCCCTGCAAATCGTCAAGGTTCTCAAAGTAATCCGCTACCTTGGTGCGATTGTTCGTTTTCACGGACACGCCACGAGACTGTGCGCCAACTGGGATTGGAAACAGCCCCTTGACGAAGTTATCCAAATCCGTTGCGGTCATTGGAGTGACAGCAAAGCGATTCAAGGCTTCTTTTTGCGCTTCGGCTTTTACGTAGATGTTCGTAAGACTTACAAGGTGGTCACGCATACGAGAGGCCGAGTTTTTGGTGTGCTTGAACTTACCGAGAGTTTCGTTGATTTCGGATTGCCTCATTGCGAGCTTTAGAGTATTGTTACACACAATACGAGTGTTGTGCGCACCTGTCGCGAGAGAAGTCCCACCGAAGGCGTTGTAGTACATCAGCCGAGTCACAGTCTCACTGTTGTCGTTCGTCACGTGGAACTGGTCAAGAAGGATGTTCACGAAGGCTTTGTTCAATCCAAACAAGGTGCCCGCTGATTCGATGCAAATGTTCGGGTAGGCAGGATCTCCGTCGTCCTTCGTTGCTTCAAGAAGGGAGAATTGGAGGTTGTCCAAGAACTCCGAGTTCTGATGAATCTTGTATGAGTCAGACACGGAACTCTTATGAATTGCACGTCCCGTATTTTCGTCAACGAGCATGAACGCGTCATCCACAACATTCTTGTCGTAGGGTTTGTCTGGGGCGTTCAAGCAGACTTCAACCTTAGCCACGGGGTATTCGAGAATTGCACGGACTTCTTCCAGTTCTACTGGTCCATCCACGTGTTTGTATTCGGGCATCCGATGCCAGGTTTTCCCCAGCGTTTCAGTCATCCCAACGATTCCAACATCAATACCTTTTACGATTCCTGCTGCCATGATACGATCTCCAGTTAATTTTCGGTTGCCATAATCGGCTGCGAATAACTAAGTATAGTCTTTGTTTTAACAATTGCAAGTTACTTTTACACTAAAAAGCCCCCACGTGCGTACGTGGAGGCTTGTGCATTCAGTGGGTAGGCGGTATCCTACTCCTCTTGGTAGATGATCTCGTACTCCACATCAGGTTTGTCCCCTTGGATGTCTAGCTGATGGTCGAACGAACTCACGCACCAACCGTAGTGGTCTGATAGCCAATCAGCTATCCTACCTTCGATCTCGGTTTCGTCTTCCAATTCAACTGGGTAGACGATCTCAACGGCACTGGGAAGAACAACATCACCTTCTACATTATCATCAATGTCCCAGTTGATATTCGTCACCAAAGTGCTGGTTTGTTCCATGACCGCGTTGACGTTATGCTCTTCGCCTTGGCGGTCAAACGCCACACCATCTGTCATCATTACATTGTCAATGTTACATGTGCGAACGTACCACCCGCCGAGTTCGACGTTGATATGACGAGCCAATGCTTCGTCGTCGAGTCCGACAGTCTTCACCGACAAGGATGGATAGTTCCTTGGATTCCAAGCTACTTCAAGACGATTTCCGTCTTCCATCTTCAGCCACGAGACCATGCTTCCTTCTTCGCCGCTTACGAGCAGTACGTTACCACGTTCACACAGTTCCTCGAAGCACGGGTGTACCATGTGGAAAGGCTGGTAAATTGGCTCGAAGTCGAACTCTTCGTCGGGATCAATAGGTTCCCCGTCTGCGTTCTCGTAGGCAGACTGGTCATCTGCTACGAACATCTGATGTACGCAATGCTCATCCTCGTAGTTTTGAACCACGAAACCAGCAGTTACTTTTTGGAATACTTCTGACATAATTACCTTCTCTTTCTAGTAGATCACCATTGAGTCACGACCCATATTATCAGTGCGCAAACCCTCGATGTCAATGTCTTCCATGTCTTCTTGGGTTAAGCTACCGTCCTGTACCCCTTCCAAAACAGCCCGCAGGAGGCCCACTAGGGGCGTGTCCGTTACCAGTGCAGTAGTAGTCTTGCTGTACATGTTGCGGCCTGAGTAGTCCTCTCGGATGTCCGAGTCACTAAGGCTAGATAGCAGTTCTGCGAGTTTGTTATCCATGTTTCAATCTCCCTTGTTTAATGGATTTCATTCTTACCTGTAAACACCATATCGTGCTTACTTTTAATATCAAGTAGTAGGGCTTACCATATCGTCGATTTCTTCTTGAGTACGGCCATCGCTCACCAGGAACTCGGTCACGGCGTCAATGTGTCCAGTAACTTCCATTACCATGTCACCATCAATCCAGGAGTCCTGGCGATAGTCCAGCTCCAGGGCGTCCCAGATTTCCCCGATCTTCTCTCCAAATGCTGGAGACATAACGTATTGAAAGGTTACGTCTTTGTCTGTGCCATCGTTGTCTCTGTCCATGATCGTTTTCTCCTTGCTCATGTTTCTGTTCTGTCATCACCATACCCCCCTGTCGGCAGTTGTCAAATAGAATTGAGATAAGAACTTAGACCACAAGCCAATTTGTGCAACCATAAGATTTCTTGTGCTATGGTCCTGAGCCGCGTACGCCGCTTGGGTCCTGGCGGGCCATGGCGTGTGGTACTCTATAACAAACCAGTATAGAGTAGTACGCCACGCCTTCTGCCGGCGAAGTTCCGGGGCCTGCTGCATGAGGATCTCGTCGACACAAAAAAGCCCCAGGTGCAGAACACCTGGGGCGCATGGAGAGGCTGAGCGAACTCAGCCAGGAGAAGTCTCTTCGGTCACCTTGTAGAAAGCATGGAAGTCAGCTTCAAGGGTCTCAGCATAGTGAGTGAAGTCACCCCACTGCTCAAGGATGTCCTCATCTGAGGTGCCCTTGCTATCATCACCCTCGTAGATGTGACGGTTCTGCTTGACGATTTGAAGACCAACCTTGTCTACATCATCTTGAGTAGCGCAAAGGTAGACACTGTTACGTTCTGGTGAACTGTACGTCACGACAAAGTAACCATCGTGAGCGAGTAGCAACCTGTCGTCAAACAAGGCTTGGACCTCTTTGATTTCATTGAGACGGATTTTAGCCCATTCCACCAGGTCATCGACTGCCAGGTCTTCTTCGACGGCTGAAGCATATTCTGCTAAGCCCTTTTCAACTATTTCTCTGATGTCTTTCGGAGTCATTGTCTTTCCTTCCTTACCATTTCTTAGAACACTCTATGCAAACTAGCACATCATCTACCTTAATGCTATCTTCAATGTCGAATACTTTTCCACATGCGTAACAATTGAACTCATCGTTGTTTGGGTCAGCCCCTTCGTCTTCTTCGTTTTCGGGGCATACGGTTTTGGTATTGATCGGTGTCTTACAAACAGGGCACGGGATTACCAGGTCACCCACCTGCAAGAGATAGGAAGCGTCGATACCAAGGTGGAAGCCACAATCACATTGGACTACTTCCAGTTCGTACTGTTCGGTCGTTGCGCTTTTGAGTCTTTTCATGTTGTTGGGAAGTCCTCTTTGATAGAATATACACTGCGGAACATTTCTTTCACGTCTTCCTCGCCACCCATTTCTGCGACAAGGAAAGCAAGCTGTGCTTCGAACCCTTCTTTCTCTAACGCATGTTCGCGTTCGTGTAAGCGTTGGATTGCTTCTGATTGCACGTCAGCAGCGCCTAAGCCTTGTGCTTCCAACCATTCGACAAGAGGGTCATCTTCCTTCGGAGGTTCGATGTCAGTAAAGCAACAGGAGTAATCACCTGTGAAGAAATAGCCGTCGTCCAGAGCGGTTGAAAGGTGATTCGCTTCCTCAGGGTCGGTCAAGTTATGATCAAAGATTTCGTGGTGTATCTCCTTGAATCTGACTATAGCCTCTTCTTGGGTATTGAAGGTAGCGGTACTTTTTACTATACCTTCGATTACTTCTACGACTGATGGGAAGCTCATTGTCTAATTCCTCTCGTGTGTACGTACGTCATTCAGTGGGTGTTGGCAATTCAACCATCACCAAGGTTACTATCCTTGCACTATCCCATTTTTCAATAGGTGCAAGGTTAATAAGGCACTCTTTTGCGAGTTCCATTTGCTCTTCGTCAAAGATAAGTCTGGCTTCGTTGAGATTCCATCCCGACTCTGTAAGGATATTGTTATCATCGTCTACTATGGCAAGTAGTTTTACCTCGAAGAGTTCAGGGTACGTTTCTTTTAGTTCTTCCATGTCCCACCCTTCGTCCTCCTGGGTCATCCATGTCCGTACCAGTTCCTTGTGTCGAGTGTCGAACTCTACCCCGTCGATATGTTTCTCATCTATTTTTGCGCTACTGATCCCAAAGGCCTGCATACGTTCAATGGCTTTGGATACGTCGAATACTTGAATACTGATTTTCATGGTTTCTTCCTCGTGTGTACGTGGGCATTCAGTGGGTGACTAGTATACTACCTGATTCTCCATTGTCCATCTTTTGCGATTTCCATTCCCCTAACACAAGGGAACGTGAGTTTCCCGTCAGGCCACCTTACACCAAGTTTGCGTCCACCGCAACTCTCAAGTGTGCATTGACGAAAGCCACCAGTGAGCTTGCCCTTCTCGGTACCTGTGCGGTCATGAACATGTGTTGGTTCTTTAGGCATTCTAGTCTCCCTTACATCTCGTCGTACAGTGTGGTGAAAACGATGTCCTTGTGAGGGTTTGAATCCGCACTCTGAACCATCTTGGTGATAGCAGGTCCGTCCCCAAGAATCTCTTGGAGTTGTTCCTTAGTGATCTCTTCGCTCCGTATCGGATACGCAAGAGCCTCGTAATGCTTCTGTGAGTCAACACCGAAGTCAACTATCGCTGCTGGCCGAGGCCACACATCTAAAACGAGAGAGGTGAACAAATCTTCTGTTACGCTGGTGATCATTTTTCTGTCCTTCTTTTTAATCTTAACTACTAACAAGATAGTAGTTGCGGAGGTAATGTCAAGGCCTTTGCAAACTAATTAACGTTAGGCTACCAGGACGTACTTGTCCCAGTCGATTTCCATGTTCTTCTGCTTGCAGCGATCCACCTCACGCTGGCTTACGGGACATTTCCACGGGAACATTCTGTTAGTCCTCTCGCGGTAGTCAATTTCTTTCAATGCGCCAGCTTCAGTCGTGTGGCTAGTAGTGCAAAAAAATCCACCATGCACCTCAAATCCCTTGAGCATCACCTCTTCGGGCCATTCGTGACCACTGACGGGGTCCTTGTGCCACACGGTCTTGCTCTTCTGGTGATAAGTGATTTCGCTCTTGCTCATGATATCCCTTTGGTTTTAATCTTAACTACTAACAAGATACCACTTGCCAGGGCAATGTCAAGGCTTTACTCTATACTTGCAATGAATTGTCTCAAGTTACAGTCAATAGACCACAGCTTAATTGCTTCGGCGTCCTTACTCGGTCATAGTGAAGCCATACTCGCAAAGACCTAACACCTCGAACGAGTAGGGCATTGCATCTCTGGTCATCTTCGTTATGAACGAATCAATGACATTCATGGGACCACGAACCGTCACAAGAAACTTGGGATCTTCATTGAGAGTTCTACCCAAGCAGTCGTTCTCATCTGCAACGATCATCGGGTCTTCATAGCGTTCATCCAGGGCAACCTTACGAGCCATCTCACAATGTTCCCCGTTGTTGTAGTCCTCTTGCGAACAGATTACAGTAGTTACGAACAGGTCAGGTTCCCCGCTCGCGTTGATACAGCATACAAAACATTTGACTTCCATGATCTTTTCCTTAGTTAGCAATGTCTACTTGACTTGTTCTTAACTTCTCACACCAACAAGATAGCAGTTGCCCGAACCATTGCAAGCCTTTGGTAGGAGAAACCCAAAAGCTATTAGATCTGAGAGGAAACTCGCACAGGGAATAGCTCCCTGGTACCGGGTAACCGGTTGCGACATGTGGCACTCTATACTTATTTGTTATAGAGTACTACATCCAGAAGCACCAGCAGCGTCGCCGGCGGAGGATCTCCTCGACATAAAAAAGCCCCAGGCGGGGAGACGCCTGGGGCTTCAGGAGGGAAGGCTTGAGAAACCAGATGAAACCAAGCCTTCCTGTTCAAACTATAACGCCACTACGCGTTTGATGTGGTGACCAAAGGCTTTGACAATATCATCTATATCGTCGATGGTACCAAAGTTGGTGACGTGGAAGTTGTACTTGCCCGAGTAAGGATTGCAGGCGAAGGGCCCAGCAATGTGAACAGCTTCCTCAGGGTCGTCGAACTTGCAATAGACTGTGAAGATATGAGTCGGGTCAGTATCAATGGAGACCGTCATCCGTCCAGCTCTAGTATCCATTTCGTATTTCTTGAGAGTAGGGAGATAGTCTTCGATAGGGACGCCGCCATGGCTATCAACTATCTGGGTGGCTCCCTTGACGAACTTCTTTTTCTTTGCTTGGCTAATTTTGCGTATCTTTTTCATGGTCTACTTTCCTGGCGTTTGTAAGGCATATAGTTACGGATCGGAGTAACCTCGCGATGACACTCTATGAACTCAATCTTGGTACTGCCGCTTCTTTCGAACGCTCTAACGAACAGTGCGGCATCCACGTCTTGTTCCAGGAACACACTATCAGCATTCTGGAACGAATAAGATGAGATCTTATTCAACAAACCCAACCGTCTCAAGTCCATCCGTTTTACTTCAATCCATCCGTGTTCAGGGTCTGTGTGAAATTTGAGTCTCATCTTCGTTCTCCGTATTTAGTTTTTCTTGTCACTAGCTAAACATATGCCTATTAATAACTTTATCAAGCCATGGTCTAACGATTATTTATCGATTCCGCATGCCATGCACTTACCCTCAGCCTCGGTCACCCCATCATGACAATACCACTTACTTTTTAAATACTCATCATCACCAACCTCGTCGACCAAAAATCCTGCATCATCCTCGGCAAACTCTGAAGACATCCCTTGGCATTCCATGGTAAACTCATCGCGATACTTATCACGCAGCGTCGCTTCAGCTGTCTTGATAGCGCTAGCATGGTCCGCTGCTGTTACTGGGATCTTGACTCGAACTACTGCATAGATTGATACGTTGTACTCACTCATGGCCATCTCCTTGGTTTGGGTTTCACTACTTAAAACTAACACACGTCTCCTCATTGTCAACCGGTTGATGCAGTAGACCCAGATTCCCTCGAGCTCCAGGGGTATGTGGTACTCTATAACAAAACGGTATAGAGTAGTACGCCACGCCTTCTGCCGGCGGAGATCCGGAGAAAACTCCGGGTACCCGCCGCACAAAAAAGCCCCAGTCGAAATGACTGAGGCTTTTAGTACTATTATTTTTTGTCTATGTGGTTAACTTACGTATGCATGATGTTAATCCTTTCTACTTCCAGCTATCGTCCCAGTCATCGAAGTGGCCAGTGTCGATAGCGTTTGCTATTCTTGCTTGCTTGTACTTTTGTTGCTCTTCTTTGTCGTCTGAGTTCTCTTTCTCTTCGTCTCCAAACGGAGGAAGTTCACGATAGTCAAAACAACCGTTGATCCCATGGGGGTCTTCGTCGCTACCCCAGTCCCACAGTGAGAACCAGCAATCGAGAGGGTCTGACATGTTGTCATGCCTATAAACGTGATAGACTGGAACACCATTATGATTCATGAATTCGTCTGCTGGTACTGTATCGAGGGGCATTGGTCAGCTCACTTTCTTTTCACGTGCTGCGATTACGTCTTCTATCGTGTCGTACTGTTCCCAGTCCAGTATCACTCCATCGCCCTGGCTGATTCCATGCAAAAAGGCATTCATCTCTGCAAGTGTGCCGAACTCATACAAGGTTGGTTCAATGTTTGAATACTTCCGAGTGTGAGCAGTGCCCCAATGAATCCAGACCTTCTCCGTCTCTGGAGAATCTTCTAGGTCACCCCAGTTGAGTTTGGGTGCGTCACAATCAAAGTTTACCATAACACAACCGAGTTTACCAGCGTGTTCCAGCATTTTAAACGTACCTTCTCCGATGTCTTCCTTGAGAGCGTCACAAGATTCCTGGTCAGTTTCCTCTTTCAAGTATCCAGGAAGCACAACTATGACACCGTACTCAGTATCAATAGCGGTGAGATCGCTTGCAATCAAATCACTTACGCTGCAATGTGCAGTAGATAGTGAGAAGACTGGGGCCACGTGTTCGGAATACATGAGAGCATTCGACTTAAGGCGGACGCGTTGAGCAACAGCCCACACATGATCGGTGCAGTCACTCAAGGCGAGCTTGTGAACCAAGACCTTGACTTCTTCATCGTTCATGTCTTCAAGAGAAGTTATGTTCTCATCGACGTGTTGACAGTAGTTGTCATACTCACTCTCATCTTGAACATAGGCCAAGAGAGTTCGTATGTCATTCTTTTCCAGGTAATCTTTTGTTGCGGCTGTGGTACTCATCTGATTCTCCTCGCACATGGGTGCACATTCAGTGGATGTCTTCAATACGAACATCATAATCCCTGGTTAGTGGGATGTCAAGTGGTTGCTACTTTTTCTAGCTCTCTTTTTGTCTTATACAACGTGACCCAAAGATTCACAGCTTGAGTTTCCAGTGCCCTACGTCGCCTTTCTATCGTACTCAGTTCAAACTCGAACTCTTCGATAGCTTGGTAAAGATACTTGCGCTTACCCGACTTACAGCACTCACAAGTAACATCATGCCAATTCTTCGTGTACGTCATGGTACTACTCATTCCATCACGTCCGCACGGGGTGGTATGGTACCGGTATATCTCGACATCGTAGTAGTGAATCTTGGGCATGGTTAGTTCATCCTCTCAGGACTGTATGGGTTTCTATCGATTCTCGGTAGGTGCTCTTTTTCACCGATCCAGTCGACGATAGCTAAGGGGTCTTCCCCTTGTCGGAGATCGTAGATGACTATATCCTCATCTATAACGTCTGCAATAGAGATACCATACCTGGTGGTCAACAGATCTTCAACTTGTTCTACACCTTTTCTGATTTCTTCGGGGCTCATAATTTCTTCCTCACACGCGTGTGCATTCAGTGGGTGTCGGGGTTATGCTTATGCCATGAGGTCTTCTGCATGCCTCAAAGCGAAGGTGTAGCTAGGCCAAGGCCAGGACTCGCCTTTGATGATCTTACCGTTGGGTCTGTAGATCTTCCACATCGGAGGGTTGCCAGAAGCCTTCACGGTCCAACCGTTTAACTCAAACTTCGCCCTGTTAATTTCATTCCATTGTGCCATTGTAAATCTCCCTCATGTACGCGTATGCATTCAGTGGGTGTTACCGAAGCGTCCTACCCATGAACCCGACTACTGGCTTGGCCGCCTTCCTCACCAGCTCTTCGACGATGATGTCTCTCACTTCACTGGGGATACATCCAACATCGTTCTCCTGGCTCTCTTCTTCGTCGTCGTCAGCGTCTGCCAAGAAAGCGTCGATGAGTGCTTGATACTGCTTACTATAGATCTTAGATTCTAATTTACCAACCTGCTCTTTGAGTTCTCTCAACTGGGTCAATTCATCTGTCGTGTCTGACTCCGCGATGATCCAATCCTGCTTGTACGTGGACAGCTTGGAGTAGAGTTCCTTGGCATGGTAGACGTAGTGT
>Ga0307928_10002319_pt1 | contig 14659 bp, 22 predicted proteins | sample AceLakmetagen232_FD_201815 | JGI IMG/M metagenome (GOLD analysis project Ga0307928, IMG submission 201815) | Saline water microbial communities from Ace Lake, Antarctica - #232 | ecosystem: Environmental > Aquatic > Non-marine Saline and Alkaline > Saline | place: Antarctica: Ace Lake... | reverse complement strand
TGGAATAGCAAAGTATAGAGGAATAAAAAATCCAGAACTTATAGGAAAGGCTGCAAAACTAACATCAGAGTTTGGAGTTTATGCAGTACCAGGATATTTCGGTACAGAAGTAGGAGTTGGAGTAGGAGAAGCGGTTACTGGTGGAAAGTTTGGTGGATCTAAGAACGTTATTGAATATGCAAAAAAACATCCAGTAGAATTAGCTGTGGCTGGAACTCTTGGTGCAGGTGCAGGTGTTAAGTTATTAAAAGGTGGATTTAAAGAAGCCAAGTATTTAAAATATTTAGAACAACCAGAATCAAAAATAATAAAAACTGAACCAAAATTATATGAAACAGTATCAAAGACGGATATAATAAAACCTAAAGTTGTAGGTAAACAAACACCAGAATACAAAGAGTTAAAACTGTTTGCTAAAAAGAAAGGAGAAGAAACATTAAAACAAATATCATCACGTGGCGAATCTACTGCAAAAATAATAGAAACAAGAGCTGGTAAAACATATCCAGGAATACAATTAACCAAAGATTTTAAATCAGTTGAAGTTATAGATTATGGTAAAGGATTAAAAAAAGTAACAACGAGAGATGTAGGTAAGAAAGATGTAGTAGAATTATTTAAGGGCGAGAAAAAAGTATTTACAAAAGAATACGATCCACAATTATTTAACAAATTAAAACAAGGAAAAAAAGAAACAGAAAAAATTAAGATTGATAAAAAATACGAACCACAATATAAGGAGACAGAGTTAATAGTAAGTGAAGGTAAAAAGAAAAAAACTTATAAAGATTGGGAAGGATTACTAACTCCAAGAAAAGAAGCAAAGCGAGTATCAGCCGATATAAAAATAATTAAAAGTTCTGAAGGAAACATAGAAAAAGGATTATTCAAATATAAAACAGATGTATCAGGTTACACAGACATAACAAGTGTAAGTCCAAGAACAAAATATATAGAAACACCAAACATAAAAGCTACACAAAAAGTAGGACAAAGAATAGAATTTGGTAAAGATACATCAGTAGATTATACTAAAATATTGAAAGGTGAAGTTAATAAGAAAGTATCAGAAGTAAGCCCAGTAATCAAAAGTAAAACAACAACAATCGGAGCAGGACAACAAGTATCAGTATTTATTAAACCAGGAACGAAACCACAATTAGCATTACAAAAGATAAAAGAAGCTAAAATATTATCAAAAGATTTAGCAACTAAAGAACGTAAACAAGTATTGGAAACAATAGATATGAATATAGGAGTTCAAGAACAGGCAAAAAAAACTAGTCAATTAGCATACAAAGAAAGTAAAGCTAAACAAATGTTTAAAGAATTATCTAAAGAAGATGTTAAAAGTTTAGGAGATTTAAAAGAAGTTACTTATATTGAACGACCAGTAGTAAATATTAAGCGACAAAAGCAACAAGAAGTCCCATTAATAATAACATCAATACCAAAAACTAGAGAAGTAAAACCACAAGTAGCACTTGGTCTATTAGATAATAATAAAGTAGAACCTAAATATAAGATAGAACAAACGATACAAATACCTAAATCTTCTTCAGTATTACAACAAGTAAGTAAACAACAAACAGAAACAATACAGGAAGTATCAAAAGTATCATTACAATCACCAATGAAAGATATAATACAATCAAGTAAATCAAAAGTAAAACAAGAACAGAAACAAGAACAAGTTAGTAAACTAAAAATGAAAATGAAAACGTTAAGCGTTCAAAAAGAAATGATGAAACCATTACGAACTATGCAGAACATTATAAAACAAACTCCATCAGAACCAAGACCACCAACTCCTACAAAAATAATAGTGCCAATAAAATTACCAACGCCTTCAGTCTCAAAAGTCAAAGAATTAGCTAAAGCAATAGGTGAAGACTTTAATATTTTCGTTCGTAAAGCTGGTAAAGATGTTAAAGTAGAAACAAAGAAAACATCAAAAGAAGCAATAGAATTATTAACAAAAAAATTGAAAGGAACAATAGCTGCGTCAGGATTCATTGAAAAAGGTGGTAAGAAAATAAGCGTTAAAGAATTAGGAATAACTAACGGAGAATTCAGAGTATCAAAATTAGATTCTTTTCGAGTAGTCCAGCGTAAAGGAAAACGATTATCAACTGGTAGTGAGACCTCACAATTACAATTTTTTCGTAGTTCGGGAGGATTACTAAGTTCTTCAAGGAGGAAAAAGAGTGGTTTTAGTTTCTTGTAAGCGTGGTCAATTATCAATATTCTTCCTTTTAATGATGTTTGTCGTTTTTTTTATATTAGGATTAGCATTAACTCCAGCACTATCTCAAACAATAACAGAAGCAACATCAACTTCACAACTAAATTGTAGCAATAGTTCTATCTCCGACCAAGACAAAGCTGTGTGTACTTCGTTAGACATACAATCGTTTCTATTTTTCGGGACGATTTTTGGTCTTGGCGGAGTATTGGCGAGTAGGATAATACTATGAATAAACGAGGTACAATGATATTTGGAATTACTATAGGAATTTTTATTTATATCATGGGAGTTTTATTTATTCCTTTCGTGATTGACGATGTTGACACGGCACGTGACGCATTTAGTTGTTCAGACACTACAATAACCGATGGGAATAAAATTAATTGCTTAATCACAGATATTACAATTCCTTATTTCATATTATTTTTTATAAGTTTATTGTTAGGATTTATTGCAGGGAGCATAAAATGAAACGACTATTATTTTTGTTAGTAGGATTATTAATAATTTCACCATTAGTTATTGGATTTGAATTTGATAATGTTAAAAGTTATGATTCAATGAATAAAGAAGTTACTATAAAAAATTGTAATTTATGGGTTGGTGTTTGTTTAATTGAAGGTGATACAATAGGAAAAGCTAAACTAAACACGCCTTTGAATGTTAATGTTGCACGAGGTTATCAAAAGGTTGCAGAGTTTGACATTTTTGATTATCAAGATTATAATAATGCATTAAAACAATTCACATTTAAAGATATGAATAACGGTAAAATTAAAGTTGATAGAAATTATGATTTAAAATACTTAACTTATGAAGATGTTAATGTTAATGATTATGAATTAAAATGTTCAGACGTTTGGAATAGTTCAAACAATTCTTATAGTGAAGTTTGTAACAGTATAGTAAGTGGTTCACATACAGAGCAAAAAGAAATTTGGACTAAAATAACACCATTAGATTTAAAAAATAATGATAAATTAACAGTAGGAGTTTTTACTGAAGTAAAAAAGGGTGATTATGTTGATTGGATACCAACTATCTATGGGGTTGAAGTTAAAGAATGGGCTACGTGGACAGAAGATTTGAATACTGATTTGGTTGGTTATTGGACATTAGATGAAACAAATGGAGATGCTATTGACATTGCAAATTCTAATGATGGTACAGTAGTAGGTGCAACATATAGTGCATCAGGTAAAATTAATACTGCTTATTCTTTTGATGGAATTAACGACCAAATAACAATGGGAACATTGGGAACTTTTGGTACTAATATGGGAAATGGTGTTTCTGTCGGTTTTTGGATAAAAACAACTGAAACAGGAAAAAATATTGTAATGGGTGCATCAAGTACTACAGGTAATCAATTTATTAAAGTTGTATTTAATTGGGGATCTGGTACATCAGAAGATGCAGGAAAATTAAGGTTTGATATTAGAGATGAAAGTGGTACTTATTCTTTTGGTTATACTACAAGTGATGTAGTTTTTAATGACGGAAATTGGCATTATATTGTTATGACTTATGATACATCAGAAGAAATTAAAATTTATTTAAATGGTTCAAGCCAAAGTTTAACAACTACTTATAGTGGTGCGTCAGATTGGTCTGAAAACTTTGCTAATTCATGGATTGGAAGTGATTTGGTAAGTTATTGGACATCAGGAATTTTTGACGAAATTGGATTTTGGAATAGAGTTTTAAGTCAGTCAGAAGTAACTCAATTATATAATGACGGAACAGGAATTAGTTATGATGCTACTATAGATCTTGAACCAGTAATAACTTTAAACACTCCATCCTCAACTAATTATACAACATCACCTCAAAACTTAGATATTAATATTACAGCTTCAGACGATATAAATTTGACAGATGTTAAACTTTACGTAAATGGAATATTAAATCAAACTAACTCATCAGGAATAAACAATTCTGATTATATATTTCCATTAAATTTAATTGATGGGAATTATATAATTAATGGAATAGCAATAGATAATGAAAGTAAGGAAACTAATTCTTCTTCAATAAGAATAATTATTGATTCTATTAATCCAACAATAGATATTATAACTCCAAACGGAACAACTTCATACAATTATCTTGGTAATAATGAAACATTAAACGTAACATTTACTGATACTAACTTAGACACTTGTTGGTATAATTATAACGGAACTAATATTACTATTGATGGATGTTTATCTGGAATATCAAATTCAACTAATTTCACATTAGAAAGTGATAATACTAATATGACAGTTTACGTGAACGACTCTATAGGAAACGAAAATAGCACTTTCATTGATTTTGCTTATACATACTTTGAAAATAATAGAACATATAATACGACTAGTTATGAAACTGCTACTGAAACGTTTAGCACAAATATAGAAGGTGTTAGTTCAGTAGCATTAATTTATAACGGAACATCATATACTATGACTAAATCTGGTAATGATTATACTAGAACTTTACAAATGCCAGTAGGTAAGTTAGGTAATCATTCAATAATTTTCAGATATGATGATACACAAAGTTCTTATACAAGTTATCAAAATGTTTTAGAGACAGTATTTACTTTATGTAATTCAACATACAATACAACATTTCTTAATATTAGTTTTAAGGATGAAACTAATTCAAGTGCATTAACCGCAGCAATACCAACAAGCACTTTTACTTATTGGTTAGGAGATGGAACTGTTTACAAGACTTATACTTATATAAATAATACGGAAAATACCAATTACGAATTTTGTGCTAGTCCTAATAGGACTTTATACGTTGACGAGTTAATACAATATAAAAAATCTGGTTATCCACAAAGAATCTACGACCAATCAGATATAAGTCTATCAAACACTACAACAAATACCATACTATATTTATTATCAAACATTGATGGAATTTATGTAACGTTTCAAGTTTATAGTGGACAATCTGCTGCATTAGAAGGGGTAGAAGTTACTTCAACACGAACAATAGCTGGTTCAACTAGCACCGTAGCACAAGGTACAACTGATGCCGCAGGTAGTGTTACTTTTTGGTTAAACCCAGACTTTTCTCATATTAACACTTTCGTGTTGACAGGTTACGAAACAACAATACTTTCAATATTTCCAACACAACCACTTTATACTGTCACAATGGGAGGAGGAACTGCAAGTACTATTATTGATAATGCGGAAGATATAACAATAACAACATCACCTTCTACAACATTCTTAGATGCTAATACATTTTATACTTTTAATTATACAATATCAAGTCCTACATTAACGCTTAGTGAATATGGTATGAACTTAACATATGATAATGGAACTGTAATAAGTTTACAAACTGGTTCTACTTCAACAGGAGGAACATTAGATTTTAGTTTTAATACTACTAATAATACTAAATTAAAAATGAGTTATTATTATATAACAAACTCTACAAAAATAAACGGTTCAACATATTGGTTAGTCATTAAGACTAATGATTATAGTATTTATCATTTTTTCACAAGGATAAGCACTTTTATATCTGCAGACATATTTGGAATATTAGGTGATGATGATGGTTATTTTGCTAAAGCGATGATAAGTATTTTAATAATAATAATGTTATCAAGTACAATAAGTTATAGATATGGTTTAGCTAGTGAAGCTTCTGTTACTGGAATAATGTTCGGTGTTGTTTTTATGTTAAACTTATTTGATATAATACCTAATCCAGACTTCCTAACACTTATAAGTCTTGGTGATTTCTTGGTAGTATTCATTGCTTTATTAGCTATTGGATTAATAATTAAGGAGGAAACACGATGAGAGTATTCACATTTTCAATAATAGCACTAGGCATAATGTTTTTCTTACTTATAGGTGGAGTTGAAACTAATAGCAGTCTTATAATTCAAGGTGTTGGTGGTAATGGTAGTTCTTTCTGGAGTAATACAACTTTATGGTTAGCAGTAATTGTAGCAATGGGTGCTTTTGTTTTAACTAATCGTGTTGCTGTTGGTGGTTTTAGTTTTCAAGCTTCACGTGAATCAGTTATGGCTGGTTTTGCTACAGCAATTTATATAATGTTTATGAGTGATATTTACTCTATAGCTACTAAAGTATATTCACTCAAATGTGTTGCAGGAACAACATTACTTTCTTGTGGTAGTTGGGAGTATCAAGTAATAATGGCATTAGTTTTAATGATGGGCTTAGGATATGGTATAAGTTTAATACAATTCATAGGAGGTACTGACTAATGGGAGATTACATCGAACCTTTAAACATAAAATATATTTTGTATGACCTTTTTCTTGGTCATCCTTCAATGGTAGCTTTCTCTTTAGTAATTTTAATATCATTTATTTCAGCTAAATTTCAAATGTCAAATAGGAACTTTATGATAATATTAGTAATAAGTTCTTTAATATTAGCAGGTTATCTGGGGGAGGCAGTATATATCTTAGTATTAGTTATAATAGGAATTGTAATATTCTATTCATTGTCAAGGATGTTTAGATGATACCTCTATTATATAAATAAAGCAATACTCGTATCACTATGGGAGTAAAAGACTTCATTAAAAACTTGGGAGAGAAACAACGAGAAAAGAAAGAGATGATAAATGAAATGTCAGACCAAGTAAGATTTCAAAAGCTAGTCGAAGAAAGACAACTTAGCAGTAATGAACGTGAACTTTTACGTTATCGAAATGAAGATAGAGAAGCTAGTATCAAAGAAGCATTAGAATACGCAAGAAAAAAACGTTCTGACGAAATAAACTTTCAACATAATCCAGTAGATACAAAAAATATAATGAAAGCAGAATGGTCTGTAATGAAAGAGAAAAATCAGTTCAGTAATGTACCAAACGTAACAACAGGACATAAATCAGTATTAAAGAATGATAGAAAATTACTAAGGTCTAATAAAAAGTTACTTAAGAGTAACAACAAATTAATAAAAGGAGGTTCGATGTTTAAGATATAATGCCATACACATTAGATTTCAAGAAGTTACTGAAGAATGTAAAGAAGACTTACTGGGGAGAAGATGTGCCAACGCAATATCAAAAAGAATATGGCAAGATATATAATAAGAAAGATTTAGAGAAATTAAGTATTAGAATAGCAAAATCACGTGGTATCAAGATAGATAAATGATACCTCTAATATATAAATAAACAACGAGTAAAATAACTATGGTAAAAAAATTAGCAAATAAAAAGTCAACAGGAAACTTAAAAATATTAAAGCAGAAAATTCTAAAGAAACCAAAAGCAAAAGAAGTAACACCTATTTCTAGCACAAAGACATTAAAATCATTCGCACAATCAAGCGAACCATTAGTACGACAAGTTGAACCCAAAGAATTAGTAAGAGATGATAGAAGTTTATATTTTAATAAAGCGTTCATTGAAGAAGAAAGGAGTAATAATAAATGGTTAAGTTAGATTCATATTCAACAATAGTTGGTTTCAGGAGGGGAGAATACATATGAATAAAAATAAGAAAGCACAAATGGATCTTAATACGTTTACCGTAGGAGGAATTGTAATATTATTTATCGGTATAATAGTAGCGTTTGCTCTTATTGTTCCAATATTTAACGCACAAAATGAATTGACTACTAAGCAAACAGTAACTAATGATTCTATAACTTATTCAGCAGAAAATACCGCAGACGGTCAAATTAATGGAAGTAAACAAATGAATCTTACGAAAGCACAAGATGGATGGCGAAGTTCAATGTGTCCAATAGTTATTTCTTCTATGACAAATAGTACAGGAACGGAATATACGCTAACAACAGATTATCTTTTTACTGGTTCAATAGGAAATTTTACACTAGTAAATACTGCAAAAGTTAACGCAACAACTGCAAGTGATAATTTAACATACGTAAGTTATACATATTGTCAAGAAGGTTATAATAAGGATAGTGGTTCAAGAGGAATGGCTGGATTAATAGGATTATTTTCAGCAATGATTTTGTTAGGATTTGTAGCTGCTAAACTATTCGGAAAGAATTAAAATGGCAAACATACTAGGTATTATTCCATTAGCACAATCGGTAGCATTGGCTAGTCATAACATAAAGTTCGCAAAAAAGAAAGATAAAGATGCTGAAGACTTTATGAAAATGGGAGTTGGTAATATTGTGGGTGCTAATTTAATAAGTGAAACAAGTAAGTTTACAGGAAAATTTTAATTAATCTCATTTAATTATTTAAGAGATCAAAGAAAAACAGGAAACGGGGCAGACGTTTAGAGAAACCAGAGCGTCTCCCCGTACCTTTTCTCATTACTTTTAAGAGGTAACAGCACTATTTATAATTATCGGTTTTACGTTTTTCTATTAGTTTGTCACTTTTGAGGTAAAATACTACTTTAAATATAAGTATGGATTATTATTCTAATGAAAGGTAAAATTTCAACTTGTAAAAAAAACTGTTACTTACTGGTATTGAACGAATTAAAAGTTTCAACAAATCTAACAAAAATTCAAGAAAATCTTTCTATTTCTAAACAAAAATTAAACTATTATCTTCGACAACTAAAAGAGAAGGGTTTAGTAGTTCAAAAGTCGAGAGGTTGGTATGAAGCAGTAAAAGATTGTAAAAATTCAACTAAGTACGGTAGTATTTTAAAGAAGGATTCAATAAGAGGTCACGCTTATATCTGGAACGCAAAGATTTCAGAGATTACTTCAAAATGGAAGAATAGAATAAAGATATTAAATAAGTTAAAGATAAATTATAAGTTAGTTGGTGCTAAAGAAACAACACCACGAATTAAAGTATTAGGTAGAAAAGTATGGTTATGTAATAATCACTTAAGAATATTCGACAAAAAAGACGAGTCTTACTATTCGGATGATGCAAAAGGATCAAGGGTTTTAGCATTTCGAGAGATAAAATTAATAATTAATGCGTTGAATAATAAACTTGGACTACAAATAAAGCCATCGGATATATCATTTCAAAGAGAACATTACGCTTTAATAAAAAACGATTTAGCAATAGAGGAAAATAGAAGAGGTAATATAGTGAGAGTAAGTGATAAAGAAGGAGAATGGTTATTGATTGACGACTCGCTAGAAAGAGGTGGAGAGTTAGAAAATATTGGGAAAAAAGCGTTAGGAACTAATATTCCAATGCAAAATTGGTGGAACGATAGTAAATCTACAAGGTTCAAAGTAACTCCGAGCTTTATTTTAGAAGGGATGAATAATACTAATAAAATGATAAATCAAGTAACATCTAATCAGTTAATGTTTAATAATAACTTTGAGACTCACGTTGAAGCTATCAAGACATTATCTAATGAAGTAATGCGATTAGGAGATGTAATAACAAAACTAGAAGATAAGCGATAATTTATAAATTATATAATAGTAACAAACATTTATAAATAAGTATTAGTATTAAATACTATGAAAAATAAAAGACTTAATTCAAATCAAATAATAGTAAGCATTATAATATTATTATCAATAATATCATTAAGTATAATTCTAATAGAAAATAATAAAACTGAAGATATAGACATTTCAACTAATAATTGTCCAAACTTTAACGCTAAGTCTTTTTTATTAACTGGTGGAAGTCAACATCCAGAAACAATGAAAGAAATATCAATAGAGTCATCAAGACTAGTTTGGTTATGTAATGGAGCACCAGAATAATAATAAATAAAATAACATAAATAATAATGAAAAAAGAAGAGGTTTCATACTTAGAGATGATAAAGAATAATGAAGGATTAGACTATTATAAAGTAGGTAATGAGATTAGGGATTTCATTAATACACAGAGAGGATTTCGCTTACTTAAAAAAGAAACAAAGAAGAAAGATACTTTGATTAAAAATTTAGAGAAAAAAATTAAGACATTAGAAATAAAAATTGAACAATTAAAATCTAAGACTATATCAAAGAATAAAAATAAGGGTATTAAATTATTAAACAAGCTTAAGAAAATATCAAAGAATAAAATAGGTAGTGATATATTTAAAGAGACGATAAGTAAATCTGAAGAGAAAGATATTAAGAGATACGTTCTACGAATAAAAACAAGTATGGAAGATAAACAATACACAAAGTCAAGCTTTATATTAGAATTAATAATACCTAAGAGATACATAATGAAATGTATTAATAAATTGATGATTGAAGATTATTTAGATAGTGAGATAGTAAATGGAAATATAAGGTATTATAAAAAATGATGACATCAGGACAATACATAATATTTGGAATAATAATTATAGCAATAGTGGTAGGTAGAACATTAAAGCGTGGTTATTTTTGGAAAGCTAAAGACGGCGAAGAGTTATCATTAAAACAATTTCTTAAACGATGGAAAAGTGGCGTAGTAGACATAACACCGCTTCAACAAACGACAACAACTCTTTGGAGTTTTATCCCAGTAGTTGCTGGAATTGTTTGGGGAATATCAGTTACTTTCATTGGTGGTATTTACTGGATGAGTTTAATTTTAGCTGGGAGTTTACCGATTACATTAATACAAGTTATAGGAACATATCAACGTTACAAAAGTCAAAGTATAGCAGACAAAGCATTTAAAGAAGCGATGGGGGAATTATGAATTACAGAGATATAAGATGTTCTTTATGTAAAAAGATGAGAACTGATGCTGAGATGTCAGAACATCATATAATTCCAAAGAGACATAATGGAAAAGCCACAAAGCTTATATGTATTTTTTGTCATCAAATACTACATAATGCAGAAAACTTAGGATATTGTAAATTGCCAAAAAATGATAAACAATTAGAGAAATTCAAGGAAGGTGCATTATGAATGTTAAAATAATAGGAACTAATCATATAATGAAGAAAGAAGTAGTCGAAGAAATGATTAGCAGAGAATCCCCAGAAATAATCGGTATAGAGCTATGCGAGTTTCGTGCATCAAAGATATTTGAAGATGCCAAGAAGGTACAAGATAAGAGTAATAGTTTGTTAGGAAGGATTACAGACGCAATAAAGACCAAAGCAGACAAGGAAGGGTTAGATTACGGTTCGGATATGAAGACTGCCTTAAACTACGCAACAGAACATAATATAGAAAAAGTATTAGTAGATATGCCAATACTAAAGATACAAGAGTTATTCTTAAAGATTCCACAAAACGAACAAGAAGGATTCAGTAAAGAGTTATCAGACTTTGAAAATGAATCAATTAACAAAGAAGTAAACGAAGAAGAAGTATTATTACAAATGAAAGAACGATACCCAATAGCTTTCGAGTTTTTAATTAATATGAGGAATTTATACATATCTAATCAAATACTTAAAGCAGTAATAGATAATCCAGGAAAGAAAATTGTTATAGTCTTAGGGTCATCTCACGTTGAAAATGTAAATAAGTTAATAAGTAACCAACTAAATAAACAGGAGGTAAACTAAAAATGGATAAAGAAAATGCTATCAAGTATCTGAATCGTAAAGAAGTAGAAGCTACTGACGAAGAAGTAAAAAAAGTAATGAAAAGTGGAAAAATATATGGCGACCCAATAGCTGAGTGTTATTAATAATACTAAAATGGTGATAAAGAATGGAAAAGAACCTGCTAATGCAAGATGTTTAATAGATTATTCAAAAGGAAAACCAAAGATTAAGTTTAGTTATCCTAATGATGGAAGAAACCCAAACAAACAAGCACTTAGTCAAAATATATGGGGGTTTCATTCAATAATATTATTTTGCATACTTGTAGTTTTAATATATTATCCAACATATGTTTCAATTCATACTGTAGATTATCCAAAAGAATGTAGTGTAGTAGAAAGAAGTGTTGAAAGCAATTATACGATTATTAATAATATAGATGGATTCAATCATTCTAATTATTACAAATATATTTATGGTTATAATTACAAATATATTTATGGTTATAATATAACCTGCGACAACAAAACATACAAAATTAAATTCAATACAAATACATTAATAGGCACAGAATATATAGGTTTTGTTAATGACGATTTACATTTATATTATATATGTTTATATTTTGGATATGTAATGTTATTAATATTTTTATTTTTTATCATTAACTACTTATTAACTAAATTTTTAATAAAGAATAAGTGGTATCAAAAGTGGTTTCCAAAATTTAATGCTAAGATAACAAGTCGTAGATACATTAAATTCACAACAAAAGATGTAGATAATAATATGGTAGAAATACCATCATTCAATAATGTGGTATTAGATTACAAAACTAACGGAGACTTCTCAAAACAATTAGAACGTATTAAGATACACGAACATTCATGGAATAAATATAGAAAAGGAAAGGTAGGAAAGAAAAGAGTATCAACAAATAAATGGTACGCAAGGTTCTATTTCAAAGATAAACCAAAGAATGGATATTTAGAGGTCATATTTCAATAAATTGAAAGGAGGAAATTAAAATGTTTGAAAAATTAAAAAAAGTAATGCTAGAAAGACAAGAAAGAGATAGTGTAAAGTCTATGATGACTTATAGACCTAAAAAAAATAACGAAGAAACAATAACCGAAGAAGTAATAATGAAACGTTCAAAATTACTATTAGTAGGAGATTGGGGTAGAGTATATCCACCAGTAAACGAAAACGGAACGTGGAATATTCAAAATTTATTATTCGGAGGAACGAAGAATCTAATTAAGTTAATAATGATTGGTACAATAGTAGCAATAATATTAATGGGATATAAAGAATTGTTTAATTATATATCAATACTAGAGGAAGCTTGTCCCCCAGCAATAAAATATATAAGTTAAAATGGATAACAAAAAAATGCCATACACTTTTTATTATTATTTACATAATATATTGTATGAAAAATATGGTGAAAAAGAAACAAGTATAAAAACAATAAAGGATTTTCTATTTCAATGGAGAATACCTAAACAAATACGACCATTAATAATAAAAGAACTAGAGATATTCGGACTAGCAAAAAGAATAAATAATAGAACAATAAAGTTAAACAAATCATATTTTGATAAAGATGATATAAGTAAACTATATAGTAATGCAGGAATGTATTAGACACTTTATAATTAAAACAAAAGTATATAAAGATTAATTAATTATAAATAAAATGGAAAACTATATTTGTTTTAGGTGTGGTTGTGAGACAGGTGCATTAAAAGGATCAGAAATGTTTTGTAGTAAATGTAGACGTAAAATGTTTAAAATAAAGATACTAAAAAGTAAATTAGAAGATAGTATAATAGAAGGTATAATAACTTCATTAAACGAACAACTAAATGAGGAGGAAAAAAATGGATAAAAAATATAAAGATGGTTTAATAAACGCAGTAAGTAAAGAAAAAAAAGCATTTACTTTAAAAGATAATACAAGTAAATGGTATTCAAGCTTTAACGAACTAGAAATAGAAAAAGGAAACATAGTTTCATTTGAAGTAATAGAAGTTGAAAAGAACGATAAAAAATATTATAATTGCTACAATTTGAAAGTATTAGAGGAAGTTAATGATAAAAAAATTAATACTGTAAAGAAAGAAATATATAATGACAGATTAAAAATTGATGCTGGTAATTGTTTACGAATGGCAGTAGATTTATCATTATCAATGCGAACAGACTTACACAAAACATTAGATAAAGTATTAACAGAGTTTAAACACGCTATGAAATCATTATCAGATGATATTAATACCAAGCCAGTTAATTCAGAAGATGCTGGAATAGATAAAGACGGATATATGTAGATTAGTCGGAATTTTTCTACCGACATCATACTCACTTAATGTGGTTATGAGGTGTATAATGTTAAGTGATATATTAAGTCCAAAATTTGCAGACACCTCATAGCTAATGTCACTAAAGAATTAACATAAAAGTATATAAATAATGATTATTTATAAATAGAATAAAAGATGGTAAACAAAACGAGCATCCAAGCATACAAAGAACTAAACGAAAATATATCAGATAGACAACGATTAATATTAAATGCTTTTAGAACGCTTGAGATAGCTAATAACAAGATGATTTCAGAGTACCTTAGTCTTCCTATAAATTGTATAACTGGTCGTTCTAATGAATTGAAAGATTTGAAATTCTTAACATTTTCGCATAAAGCGTTGTGTCCATATACAAGTAAAATGACAGAGTTCTTTAAACTAACAGGATGGGGAATAGAAAATTCAGAAGTGATAGATAACGTTAAACAATCACGATTAATATATAGAGATTACATAATAGAAAGCGGATGGGACACGACAATATTTAAGAGTTGTTCAAAAGATATTAATAGTAAAAAATGGCACAATGTCGAAATAGTATCAAACTCTGCTGGAGAATTAAGAAGCGTTTGCGATTGTTATGATTTTAATGAACGTAAACAAAAGAAAGAAGATTGTAAACATATATCTGAT
>Ga0307928_10002317_pt1 | contig 14684 bp, 24 predicted proteins | sample AceLakmetagen232_FD_201815 | JGI IMG/M metagenome (GOLD analysis project Ga0307928, IMG submission 201815) | Saline water microbial communities from Ace Lake, Antarctica - #232 | ecosystem: Environmental > Aquatic > Non-marine Saline and Alkaline > Saline | place: Antarctica: Ace Lake... | reverse complement strand
AAAAGATTGGTGATTATTCCGTAGCTTATAAGACGGATAAAGATTGGCAAGACCTTGAAAGAGCAAAAGGAATACTGGAAAAGTATAAGTTAATTGTAATATGAAAACAAATAAATCTATTACCATTAAAAGATTGACAGCGGAGGTGGCGAACCCGAACATAAAATACTGGAAAGAGGTCGGGACAATCTCAATAATGTTTTTGCCACTTGGTGCAGAGATGAGCCAGATAGCAGCAGGAGAGGGGATAGTAGGGAAGGCATATAATCTTTATGCAACAGTGGGAGCAGATATTCAGGAAACGGACAGAGTAGAGATTGACACTTTAGAATATGATGTTCGTGGAATTAAGAAATACGAAGGCAGTCACAATGTTGACCATTTAGAGATTTTAATTGAGGAAAGGAAACAATAAAATGCCAGAAGCAATCACCGTAAAAATAAAAGGGCTTGAAGAATTGAAAGCAGCGTTTAAGAGATCTCCGGGAATTGTTATGAGTCAGATTCAGAAAGCTATTGCCTTGTCAATCGCTTTAGTAAACCGAAACGTAAAGATAGAAACACCAGTAAAAACAGGTAGGCTAAGGGCTGGGATTAGAAGCAAGATTAGTCCATTTAAAGGATCAGTTGAGTCAACAGTAAATTACGGGATTTTTATACACGAAGGAACTACTGCTCACATTATTAGACCCGTAAGGAAAAGAGCTCTTTACTGGAAGGGAGCAGCTCACCCAGTAAAGTCAGTAAAACATCCTGGAACGAGAGCAAACCCATTTATGAAAAGAGGTGCGGAGAGAGCAGAGGGTCAAGTTCAAGCAATGTTCCAAGTGGCAATTAACAATATAGCAAAGCAATTAGCGATATGACAGGATTTAATATATTAAGACAAGCTATAATAGATGCAATAAATGCAGCGATTACGGGAGCAAGCATTACGAAGATAGGAGCTGCTTACTGGAGTCCTGCTGACATTGAGAAAATGCCGGCTGCGGTCGTGATGCCAGAGTCATTGGAAAGCAGCTACCAGAATACAGCAGGAGGGAGGCACAGAGTATTTGTATTTAGAGTTTATGTTTTAAAAGGGATAGAAGGAGAAACGGAAACCGCAGTGGAGCAACTTTTAAGCGGTGCGTGCGATGAGCTTATAGAATTATTTGATAAAAAAGATGCTCTGACGGTCGCAGGGCTTCTACACGTCCAGCCAACGCCTTCAATCTGGGATTGGGTAGAATACGGAGGGGGCGAGGCACGGATAGCAACATTAACATTAAGCTGCGATGTAATTGAAGAAACAACATAAATATGACAGAACCATTAAGAAAAAAGATGAATGTGGAAGTGGCTCAAACAAATCCACCAGAAAAAGAGCCAGAAAAAGAAGTAAAGACGGAAGTGCCAAAAAAGGAATTGCCTCTTTGGAACTTTCCTCTACAAGGTCGCTCGGTGCGAGCGAGAAATCTCGCAGAAGCAGAAAAAATAATTAACGCTAAGGAATAATATGGCTTACATAAGAGGTGAAGATATAAATATCGGAGTAGGAACGGAAAACCCAGCAGCAAGAGGAACTGTAGTAGCTCCTCAGCTTTGGATTCCGGGTAGGACTCCAACAGGGATAAAACCTGTAATAGAGAAAGTTGAGATAAAAGAGACAAGGGCAAGCGGAATTGACACGCAAGGATCAGAAATAGTTCAGAAAAGAGCAGAAGGAGATTTGGAGTTCAATGTAAGGTGCGGATCATTTGGCTATCTTCTAAAGAGTTGGCTTGGAAAGACAACGCCTTCTGTTGTTGAAGCTGCTGCTGTTTGGTCTCATTTATTTGAAGTCTTACCACAAAACCCAGAACACCCTTCATTGAGTTTGGGGTTATCACAACCGAACTCACAGGATTACCAATACGGGTTAACTCTTGTTAAAAGTTTAGAGATAAGAACCCCTGTTGATGATTTGGTAAATGCGACAGTAGGATTCTTGGCTGCGAAAGAGGAGGCAAAGGCAGGGGCTGCGTATGTTGTTGCGTTCGGTGGAACTGATTATATTTTCAGACACCAAGACGTAGTAGTAAAGTTTGCTGACGCTGGTGCGAACTGGGCTGCGACCAAAGTTAATTTGGGTGCTGCTGCTTGTCTAAGTTTGAAAGAGTTTAGTTTTTCAGGAGATAACAATGCAAGAGTGAACCAGAACATCGGAGAATTAAATCCGGGTAATGTTTTGGCTTTATTGCAGAGTTTGAAAGCTACCTTGAAAGCTGACTTCATTGATAATTTAGATCAGACAGAAGGAGGAACAGGTGCTACTGCCTATGATTTGCTTACCGTTGTAACAGAAACAGCAACTCATTTACAGACCTTTACTCCAACCAAAAAATACCAGACGAAAGTCGTATTCAAGGTTGTAGCAAAAGGAACTGGCGATTGGACTATTGTAGTTCACAACGCTGCTAACGATTTGATAGCTTCAGAAACTATTGCTAATGCAGATATTTTAGTAGGATACAATACTGCTATACTGCCTTATACTTGGACTACTGGAACTTATCACGTCCACATTATTTCAAGTGTAGCAGACGGAACTGTTGATACCGATGCTAATGACGACTTGGAAGGTGCTGTTATGAGCTTTTACTACAAGAGTGAAAGAGAACTTTACACAGGAGGAAACTACAAAGCAATGAGGATAGAAATGGAAAGAACCGACATTATGATTGGAACTGACCCAAGTCAACATCCAAAATTAACGATTGATATGCCTAAGGTTAGCTTTGAAGGTTGGACACCTGATAGACCACTTGAAGATATAGTTACGGAAGGAGTAGAGGTTAAGATACACTACGACTACGACACTGACGCAGCGAGAGCAATAGAGATTACCCTCGTTAACGAAGTGGAGAAATACGATCACGCATAATAAAAATTAACTAAGGATTATGCCACAATTAAAAGATACAAGAAAAACCCTAACGCTTCCAATTAAGTCCATTGAGGGCAGTGAAGTCACGCTAAGAGACGGTCTTTTGGCTGGAGATATGAGCTTTGTTTACGGAGAAGGCACAACGAATGACATTGAAAGAACGCTGAGAGCTTTGAGCTTAATGATAGTTGACTGGAACTTAACAGACGGAAAGGAAGGAAAGTTGCCTATCACTCTGGAAAACATTAAGAAGCTAGACATATTAGATGTGACCGAGCTAATCAATGCGACATCTTTTGGAGAGATAGGTAAAAAAAAAGAACAGATTTTGAAAGACTGAAAGCAATGATTTGTTCTTTTACTGGCTGGACGGAGCAGGAATACAATTCTCAAAGAATTGAGTTCATTTGGGATTTGGTAGAGGAAATTAAAAAAAATAATACTAAAAAATAGTATGGGTTTTGGAGGAACAGCAAATCTACAAATAATAATAACCGCCATTGATAAAGCGTCGGGGACTTTCAACAAGGTTGGAAACAGTCTTGCGGCAACAGGTGCTAAAATGAAAAGCGTCGGCAAAGGAATGACGATGGGTTTGACTTTGCCATTGGTTGGAATAGCAGCTATGGCTATCAAGGTCGGGGCTGACTTTGATAAGTCAATGGCGAAAACAAGGGCTGTGACTGGAGCGACTACAGAGCAATTTGCGAAGCTATCAGATATGGCTAAGGAAATGGGAAGGACTACGATGTTTAGTGCCTCGCAGGTTGCAGACGCTATGAGCTTTATGGGAATGGCAGGTATGGAGACCGACCAGATTATGGATTCTCTTAACGATACCTTGAACTTAGCAGCAGCAGGAGGGCTGGAGATGTCAGAGGCAGCCAACATTGTGACTAATGTAATGGCTGGATTTGGAATAGAGACGAAGGATTTAAGCAAAGCGGTTGATGTAATGTCAAAAGCATTTACTTCCTCCAATGTAGATTTGAGTATGTTAGGAGAGTCAATGAAATACGCAGGTCCCGTAGCTCACGGAGTAGGAATGAGCTTTGAGGAAACCACAGCCATAATAGGATCATTTGGAAACGCAGGAATACAGGCGAGTATGGCAGGAACTACTTTAAGGCAAGCGATTATTCAGCTTAACAAAAAAGCAGAAGGAGTAGGCGTTACTATTTACAATGCTTCGGGCAAGATGCTTCCCTTTGCTGATATAATGGAACAGATAGAAAAGAAGGGTTGGAGTGCAGGAGAGATAATGGAGTTCTTTGGAGCAAGAGCGGGTCCGGGAATGCTTGCTCTATTAGAAACTGGAAGCAAAGGATTAAGAGAGTTTACAACAGAGCTGGAAAACTCTGGAGGCACTGCCGAGCAAATAGCAAAGGTTCAAATGGAGGGATTGCACGGGCAAATGATTAAGTTCAAAAGTGCTGTTGAAGGAATGATGATTTCTATTAAAGAAGCGTTGATGCCAGTTCTTACTCCTTTAATTGGAAAGCTCACTAGCTTAGCCAGAAGGTTCGCCGATTTAAGTCCGACTACTCAAAAAATTATTGTTATGATTGCTTTGTTTGTAGCAGCACTCGGTCCGATGTTATGGATTGGAGGTCTTTTAATAACTAACTTAAAAGGGATTGGTGCCGCTATCAAAGGAGTAGGAATAGCAATGAAGTTTTTATCAGCTCACCCTTTAATTTTAGCAATTATGGCTGTGATAGCAGTTGGATTATATATGTGGAAACATTGGGACGAGATTAAAGAAGGTTTAAAAATTGTATGGGAGGCAATAAGCAACACTGCCAAAGTTGTATTTGAAGGGATTGCCAATTTCTTAAAGTTCTGGGGCGAGGCAGTTAAAACATTATTTACGACAATAGGAAACTTCCTGAAGGGAGTTCTTATTGTTTGGAAAGAAGTTTTGAGACCTATATGGCAGCCAATCGTAGAAGCCAGCGAATCATTATTTAATTTCTTATCAGACTGGATTGAAAAGATTAGCGATTTTGTTTATGAGAAATGGACTGCTGTTGGCAATGTATTAAAAGGAGTTTGGAACGCAATCTCTAATGCTTTTACAGCATTCCTGAACCCGATAAAAGACGCTTGGGGAAAAACTTGGAATTGGGTTGTAGAGAAAGTCCAATGGGTATTAGACAAGATCAAAGCCATAGTTAATAATATAAAAGGGGTGTTGTCTCCTGTGACGGACTTAGCGAAAGGCATAGGGGAGGGAATCAAAGGATTCGGGCAAAACATTTGGGGAGGAATGAAGAGCTTAGTGGGGATTGGAGCTGGCACAGAAGCATTTAAGACCTATCAAAGCGGAGGGGTTGTTCCGGGTATAGGGGCTCAGTTAGCAATGGTTCACGGAGGAGAAACAATTATACCAAGAGGGAAGGGATTAGGAGACGTCAACATTTATATTCAGGGAGGAAATTATTTAGACAGGGACGCTGGAGAAAAGTTTGCTGATATACTAGGAAAAATGTTAAGACGAGAATTAAGATACTAATATGGCTATTGTATTAAAAATTGGAGGAGTAGATAAAAGCGACTTGATTAACTTTGACTCTTTGGAGGTCAGAGATAATTTATATTCCAAAGCAAACGAGTGCTACTTTACTTATGAAAAATACGGAAGCAGAGCTTATGTTCCAGCAGGCGGAGACGAGATAGGAGTTTGGGACGGGGCTACAAAGATTTTCGGAGGAGAGATCACAAATGTAAGAGTAAAGATAGAGGGCAAGGTTCTGGTTTATAATTCCGAGTGCAAGGACTGGGTAGATCAGTTAGACGGGCTTTTAGTATCAGAAACCTACGAGAGCCAAACCGTGAACGCAATAATAACAGACCTTAAAAGTAAATACGCAACGACTTTTGATATTACAAATGTAAGCTGTGCTACGAACATTGAGGCGATCTATTTTGATATGAAACCGATGTCAAAATGCCTTGACGAACTAGCAGAAATAACTGGATACCATTGGTATGTTGACCCCGACAAAAAAATATACTTTTTTTCCGAGGGCAGCATAACATCTCCTTTTGATATTACCGACGACAATGGGCATTGTATTTCGGATTCGTTGGAGGTAGAGGAGGACTATGAACAGATCAAAAACAGGGTTAACATCACGGGAGGAAGCATTGCCAATGTTCAAGTTAGCGATGCAACTTCAATAGCAGCCTACGGGGAACACGAAGTCGTAATCAGAGACGATACCTTAACTTCAACAGCAGAGGCGACTCAGAAAGCCAACGCAATTTTGGCAGCTTACAAAGACCCGATTAAAAAAGGAGGATTCCAAACCTATGACGCAGGACTTATATCAGGGCAAAGAATAAATGTAAACTCTACACTCCGAGGAGTGAATCAAAACTTTATAATAGATTCGGTTGGATTTAAGGCAAGGACTCCGACCGATTTTGTATATGGCATAGAGATTATGACCCAGCAGGATCAAGGGCTAATTGAACTATTTCAGCAAGAGATTATGAAACCGTCTGCGGTGACGAGTTTCGGCAATAAGGATTTTACCTGTGACATAAAGTTCGCAATAGTAAATTATCATAAGATTGAGTGGGATGCAGGCACGATAATAATGAGTAGCGGAGAGACCTATAATATCGCAGCAGGAAATCAAGAGTTTACTAATACGGAGATTTGCTATTTCAATCCAAGCGTATCAACGACTGTGCTTCAATTTTCAACTACCTTCGGAGACGGAGTCGGAGACGACAGAACCGCCTTAGGATATGCCATACCAAATCCGAATGTGGCATTGGGAGCTCAGTTTATTCCAAAGGGATTTATGGGAGGCGTGAGATTCTGGGGAGGAGAAAACATTGTAGCAAGAACCATTATAGCAGACCAAATTGGGTTAGCAGCTTTAACTTCGGATTTAGTGACAGCAGGAGAGTTTATTACTTCATCAGCACAGATTAAAAACGCTATTATTACAGATGCTAAAATCACGGGAACGATTACGGTAGGAAAGACAGACGCCAAATGCACCGACCCGAATGCCGATCAGACATCAGCTAACTCTCAAAATGTTGCTTGGTTAACAGACGCAGGAGATATGGCTTATGAGGATCTAGTAGAGGCATCAAAGCTGGGAACTACCATTATTTCGGGAGGATACATAAAAACTACTTTATTAACAGCAACCAATATAGTAACGGGAACTTTAACAGGAAGGACGGTGCAAACCGCAGCGAGTGGAGCAAGGATAGTCCTTGATTCTACAAACTTCTTCCAATGTTTTGACGCAAGTCATTTGAGAGTAAAATTAGATACTACTTCTCTAAAGTTTTACAATTATGCTGGCAATGTATCAGGATCAATAATCGGGGCAGCTGCTACTAACGATTGGCTTTGGATTTACGCAACAACTGTATTATATATACAAGCTCCAACTGTAATTAACGATACTTTAACTTGTGGAAGTATATCAGCTCAAGCTACAAAACCCAATACAAATAACTCTTATGATTTAGGTTCATCATCTTATAAATGGAAAGATATTTATCTTTCTGGGGACATAATTACTACTACAAATGAAGATAATGTAACTGGAGATTTAATTCCAACTATAAATAATAATTATGAGTTAGGGAACGCTAGCTATAAGTGGTATAAGATAACCGCTCACTATACAACATTTGGAGATATAGCTTTTGCCAACAATTTTAGAATTACTGAAGAGGAAGGAGAAAGGGAGGGATTGGCGATTTATAACCAGCACGACAAAAAGATAATGGTTTTGAACGAGGACGGAGATCTATGGCTAGCAGGAAAATTGAATCAGGAAACGGATATGAAAACCAGATTGCCATTCTATAAAAAAATACTTACAAAACAAGAATTAAAAAAGGTCGTCAAGGAGAAGTAAAAAGATAAAGAAATATGTTTGATAAAAAATTAAAACCAGAGGATTTGGAGGAAATGAGAAAAAGAGAGGAACTAATAAACGCTCAGAAGCTAATAGTATCTGCTTTAGAGATACAGAAAAAGATTTACCTTAATGGGATCTTGCCAAAGTATGGCTGCGATTTGAATAAGAATTATAATATAGATTTTAAGACGGGCAAGATAGCAGATATAAAAGAACAGCCAAAACAATAATAGGACAGTCCCTTTACTACCGAGTTGTCCTTAGCAGCGGAGGATAGTAAGGGGGCTGTCACCAGCTGGAGACGATAGAATACACACATAAGTAATTGAGACCTCTTAAAAACGATTTGAGGGCATAAAGTAAATGCGATAAACATTAAATAAGACAGAATATATGGCATTAAACGATTTAGCACAATTTGGAGTAGCGATATTCGCAGTAGGTTGTTTAGCCTATGTGATTACCTTTGTTGTAAAAAGATTCCTTGATTTTCAGAGAAGGCAGGAGGATAACTTTAATGAGATAATCAAGAATCATATACACACGGACACAGAAGCCAAAAACAAACTGGAGCAATCGCAACTCGGGTTAACAAAGATGATAGAGCAACTAATTAGATTCCTTGAAAGGAATAATAAATAAGAGTTCTTTAAAAATAATAGCTTCTGAATTGTGGGTTGTTGAGGAGGAATCCTTTGTTCGGTCAAGGTAGCTACCCGTGAAAGTATGGAGAGAAGGTTGTCAACCGATTGGATGATTAACACTTTCCCACGAGCAAAACTGAAAAACAACTCACACCTTAGGAGCTATTATAAAGGAGGTTTAAAATTGAGAGTATGGTGGTGCAAAAAACACAGGGTAGAATTAAAAGAAAGGAAGGTTAAATACTACTGCTTCAAAAATAAATGTTGGCATCTAACCACAAGGAGGGTTAAGAAATGAAAAAGGACTGGGTAATTAAATGTTCAAACTGTGGATATGAAACCACGATCGGAGAGATTGACTTTACTAGCGGATGTCCTAAGTGCGGGCAGGGCTTATTCAAGGTAGTAAAAACTCCTGACGGAAAAGACATCAAATCAAAATAACCTTCAACTTAATTATAAGGGGCATCATTCGGTGAGATAGTTTCAAACCTTATGCTCTACCCCTTTACTTCTAAATATGACTATAAAAAGAATAATTGAATTATTAAAAAAATTAGGAAAGTTTCTTAGACTTTTATACAAGCCGAGAAGTGAGAAAAATAATGTATGGAAAAAGATTGAAAAGGAAATGAACAAAGAAAAAAGCAATGACTTTGAGGAGTTTGCTTTTGCGATAAGGAAAAGAGAGAGCAGCGACAATTACCAGATAGTAAATGCTTACGGATATATGGGAGCTTACCAGTTCGGAATGGCAAGGCTGTGCGATCTTGGCTATACTGAAAGAAAGGCAGGGACTACGGGCTATGTTAATTCAGCATTCCAATGGAAGGCAGGACATTCAAGAGAATACTTTTTAAGCAACTCGGAACTTCAAGACAGAGTTTTCAAGGAACATACGATTGACTTAATAAAACAAATAGATTCCCGATTCACAGAATACATAGGCAAGGCATTCAACGGAGTAGAGATAACTCTCTCCGGGCTTATAGCAGGGGCTCACCTTGGAGGGATCGGAGGAGTAAGCAATTATCTGAAAGGGCTTACCGATGCTCAGGATCAACTAGGAACGAGTATATCAAACTATATTAAGTTATTTGCAGGATACAATTTAGAAAACCTATAAAACAAAGGTCGCATTTTATATCAAAATAAACTAATAAAATTATGACATCAGAAACTACCAAAACATCATTGTTAGTTATCGCCACAGTATTTACAGGAGTTGGAGCAGGAATGCTATCAGCAGATGTTGTGACGGGAAGTGTTTTACTTTTAATAGCGGTTGGAGTTTTAGTATTAAGAGGTTGGCTGAAACAGAAAGGGATAGACGCAAGTAAATAAGATTATACTCACCCACTCTGCTGACGAGCAAGGTGGGTTTTTGTTTGGAAGCCGAAAAGGACTTGACAACACTTTACGAAAAGAGGATAATCAAAGAATGAGAATGTCAATCTATCAAACAACTAAAAAGCTGAACGATTACAAGAGAACCAGAACTCTATATCAGCAAGGATTAACTACCAGAGACATTGCCGAATTGTTAGGGAAAAGTAGGCAATGGGTTTGGTTTGTTATTAAGGGCAAAGGGATTAAAGAAGTAGAAAAATTAAAGCTACCCGATTTAACTTTAAAAGCAAGGGTTTAAGAAAAAACACGCCTTACCCTTGTTTTATTTTTGCTTTGAGGACTTGACAAGATTTTACAGGGAGCTATAATTAAGACAGGAGAGTAGAGAAGTGTATAACTTAAAAGGTCGGCTCTCTAAGACAATAATAACAAATAATAAAATGGAATTATTAACAAAAGAAATAGAAGCAAGGTTTAAAGAAATAGGAAGTCAGGAGAACGAGAAAGACCCGATAGTAATAGCAAAGTTTTTTAATCCAACAGGAGCAGGAACTTGGTATGCTACGGAATACAACCCAGAGGAAAAAATCTTTTTCGGTTATGCATCTATTTTCGGAGATCACTGTGATGAATGGGGCGACTTCTCATTAGAGGAATTAAAATCAGTCAAAGGAATGGGAGGACTGGGAATAGAAAGAGATCTACACTGTGGAGAAAAAAGAATCAGCGAGTTCAACATAACTTCATTAAAATAAAAAGAGTTAATCGCAGGCAAGGGGAGGAAACAAAGTAGTATTCTCTCCTTGCCTAAAAAGCAGAATTATTAAAATTAGATCAAACAAAAAAAATGATAAAGTCATATGAAGAGCAAATTAAAGAAGGCAAAGAAAAAGCTAAAGACGAGAACGCAATAAGATATTATTTCTGGGACTGGTGTCTTCCATACGGGTGGAGGCAAATAGGGAATACGGAAGGATATAAAAGTTTGAAAGAACTTAAAGCCGATTGCAACTTTTATTTCAATGATAGTAAGAATTGGAAAATACTTGAAGCTAAAGAGATATCAAGAAAATGAAAAAATGTATTATATGTAAAAAAAGCTATACGGGCAGGGGCAACAACGCAGAGCCAGTAAAAAGAGGAAGGTGCTGCGATGCCTGTAATTCAGGAGTAGTAATCCCAATCAGGATGGCAAAGGTCGTCAGAAGGAAAACTGAAGAAACCAAAATAATAAACTAACCAAAACTTATGGCTAAAATAAATATCTACTTTCAGGACTTAAACCAAAACGCTAAAGACGAGATGTGGGAGGAAGTAAGAGGGGAACTGTATAGTAAAATAAGAGAAACGATTGAATCACTTCCTGGAAAGGATCCAGATGGTATAGCTAACGAAATAATTGATAGCTATATAAATGAGCATAATTTTGCTAACGAGTTTAAAATATGAATACCGAAAGAAAGCTCTCTTATCACACCAGCTATAACAATTATCCGCAGGTCCCTTGCCTTTTAATAGGAAACAGGGAACTCGCCGAGAAGTATGGCTGGAAGGTCGGTGATAAAGTTAGAGTAGAAGCAAAGCCAGAAGGAATACTAATTATTAAAGATCAAAACAAGGACTAATATGAAAACCTTAATAACAATAATCATAATTTTAGCAGCTGTATTTTTACTTTTTGGAGTTCTTAACAACGGACTTACAAGACACGAAAGAGCGGAGTGTATTAAGTGGGAACAGCAAAGCCGAGATTATCCTAACTGGTATGCTACGGGCTGGCAAAAAGAGCAATGTAATCAATTTGGAATAGAATTATGAACCAAGAACCTGAAAAAATAGAAGCGGAGGAATGCTCAGAGGATTACCCATTAGGTGGAATGATTGAACCCTACGACATAGAGAAGGAGAAAGAGCTGACAGAAAAAAAATAGTGCTGTTTTTTTGTAGGCACTTGACAAGATTTTATTATGGGAGGATAATTAAAAGTAGAAAGGTCGGAAGTATTATAAACCAAAAAGAGTTAATCGCAAAAGATAATTAAAAAATTAAAAGTGTTAATCGTAGATGTGGGTGTTGAAAGTTCGTTAAGCGATTAACCTCTTTCAACCCCTACACCTTAAAAAATTATGGCTAAGACTAAGGCGAAAGCCAAAACAACTAAAAAGAAACCCGTCCAAAAAAAGAGACGGGCTTCAAGAAAGGAGCAGAATAAAGCATTGGCAATTACGCTAACGCCTGCTCCAATAAAAGAGAAGCAACTTTTGTTTATACTTCAAAGAACTCCGAAGCAGCACATATACACCAGAAAAGGAAAGTCAGGAATGACTTTTGATTATGTAACGGGAATATATGTAAAGAAAGCTCTTAATTATGCTTTCGGCTGGATGTGGGATTTCCAGATCATAGACAAAGGAAAGGAAGGAGATTTAGTTTGGGTTCAGGGAAGGTTGACGATAAAGAATAAATCAGGGAAGCCAATGATTATCAAGGAGCAGTTTGGCAGGGCTGATATTAAGTTTATGAGAGGAACGAAAACTCCGGTAGATTACGGAAACGATTTGAAGGCAGCAGCGACAGACGCATTAAAGAAATGTGCCAGCGAGCTGGGGATTGCTTCTGATGTTTATGGCAAGACCGAGTTCCAAGAGATTCAAAAAGAGGACAAGGGTTTTACTCCTCCAAAGGTTGAAGTGGTAGAGCCAAAGATTGAACCAATAGTAGAGCCGATAGAAGTTGGCAAAAAAATTGACGAACTTAAAAAGATGCTGAAAGGTAAAACCGATGAGGAGAAGGTTGCAGATCTAAAAGTCAAAACGGGCTTAGTTTTAAGCAATGGCTTTCAAATCACGGAAAAGCACGCAGGAATCTTAATCGCTTCGCTGCTTAACAGCGAGGTCAAATAATATGTTGAAAGAAATAAAGCTCTACAAGGGCAAAGAGATAATAAAGTTTGACGAGGGCAGGCACATCTTTTATGACGCAAAAGGAAATGTTTTGCTCTCCGTGACAGCAGCGACAGGAATCATAGACAAAAGCGGTGCGTTAATGGGTTGGGTAGCAAAAATGATGGGTTTATACCTATTATCAGAAAAGAAAAAAGGAAACGACAGAATCACAGAGGCGTTAGTTAATACAGCCAAGCAGGAATACAGAAGGATCAAAGAGGAGGCAGCTGACATCGGCACGGAGATACACAAGTGGGTCTCGGATTGGATACTTGGAAAGAAGCCAGAAATCCCCGATAATGAAAGAGTAGTCAATGGGATCAACGCATTCCTAAAGTTTCAGAAGGAACACAAACTAAAATGGATTGAAAGCGAGAAGTATGTTTATAGCAAGAAGCACAATTACGCAGGAATTATGGACGCAGTAGCCAAAGAAGGAAAGGAATTAGTGCTGGTAGATTTCAAAAGCTCAAACGGAATCTATGACGAAATGAGATTTCAGGTAGCAGGATACCAGATAGCATACGAGGAGGAGACAGGCAAAAAGATAGACAAGAGGATTATAGCCAGATTTGGAAAAGAGGACGGAGAGTTTGAGGTTAAAGAGTTAGATAAAGACCCAGAGGATAAAAAAGTTTTCTTAGCTTGTCTTGATGTTAAGAGACGAATGAAAGAACTGTCAAAAAACAATGGATACAGAGACTAACAATCCAAAGTTAATATGGAGACTCCGGGTCCCAAGTAAAAGCCACCCTGATACATTCCACATAGTAGAGATTTATGAATCTGGCGATATGCGGTGCGATTGTAAGTATAACGAGTTCGGAAAGATTTGTAGCCATATAAAAGGCACTCACTTATTCCTTAAAAAGTTGCTAGCTAAAATAGATCAAAACTATGGAGAACGAATACAAACAAAACAGTAATCAGCTTACTCTTTTCAAAGTAAGAGACCTAAGGAAAAAGGATCAGTTTAAGATTGACGATGCTTATCTGAACGGATACGCAAGGGTCTGCAAACCTGTCACTACCGCAGTTTATAATTCTTTGTGCAGGCACGCAGAGTTTAATAGCCAGAGAGCATTCCCCTCACAGAAACTCATAGCTTACCAACACTCAATTTCGGCAAAAGCAGTGAGCCGAGCTATTAAGAAGCTGGCAAGCTACCGAATAATCTTAATAGAAACGGAAAGAGTTAAGGGCAGGTTTACCAATTATGTATATACCTTGCTTGATAAATCAGAGTGGAAACCAATCAACCATAAGACAAAACCGACCAATGGTGAACCAGAGGACATTCACCGTAGGCGGTCAACCGTAGGCGGTAAACGACCTACTAAGGATAACAAAGAGAAAAGGATTACAAAGTCTAAGGATAACAAAGAGGATAGCAACCAAGTTGCCTTCGTTAGAGATTACTTTATTGAACGATGTAAAACACTAAAAGGTTTTGAGCCAGAAATGGCGTTTGGTAAAGAGGGCAGACTCTTAAAAGATAAGCTGACAAGATACAAGCCAGAGCAGCTGAAGGATTTGATAGATCAGTTTTTTAAGTCAAGGATCGGAGAGGAGTTAGGATTTACTTTAAGCATTTGCCTTTCAGCAGGCGTTATTAACCAGTGGCTCGGAGGGAAGCTGGAGAGACCAAAGAAGCCAACCTACAACGGAAACCAGATGAGAAAAATGTTTGGGAAGTGGCAGGTCTTAGACGGAGGAGATTGGAAAGAGTTCGCCGACTCGGAAGCAAAGATTATTTATGTTTAATCTTATGAATAAAGAAATACAATACAGAAAAGGCAAGGTTGATTTAGAAGCTATTGTAGCGAGCTTTGTAAAGAATGCAGATATAAATTATATCAGGGCTTGCCTTTCACAGAATCACCCAGAGCTATTCAAAAAAGAGAGGTGTCCTAACTGCGATGCTTCAATGAGAGAG
>Ga0307928_10002316_pt1 | contig 14684 bp, 19 predicted proteins | sample AceLakmetagen232_FD_201815 | JGI IMG/M metagenome (GOLD analysis project Ga0307928, IMG submission 201815) | Saline water microbial communities from Ace Lake, Antarctica - #232 | ecosystem: Environmental > Aquatic > Non-marine Saline and Alkaline > Saline | place: Antarctica: Ace Lake... | reverse complement strand
ATTTGCAGTAATGTTTCCCGCATTGGTTATATCATTTCCACCCATATTAATATCTCCCTCCATTGTGCATCCAGTTAATTCACAATAAAATCCTCCCCACAAATCTAATGTTGCCAACCATAATTCATCTAGTGATAGAGTTCCTCCATAGCCATTTAATTGAGTATCATTAGCATCATCCATAGCACCCAAAGTATTTGTTACCCAGAAGTTTGAAGAATTAACAAATGCTGTTTCATTATTAAAAGGAGTTCCAGGTGAGATAAGTCCTTGAGAAGAAACAAGAGAAACCATAATTACCATTAAGAAAACTATTCCAAATACTTTTAATCTGTGATTCTCCATATTAATAATTATTAATATTGGGATCTTCATTAACTTCTGCCTTTTGGAAATTAACGATTCCCAATCCAAGTGCAGCCAAACAAACCATAAATGTAAACCAAGGGAAGTATATCATTATTTTATTATAGATTACAAATGGAATCATCATACTATTAAACAAAGCATTCTCTAACATCATTAGATATATGTTTGAGATTTCAATTGCACCATAAGTGAATAGGATTGTAAAGATAACATTAACCCCCATGAGAACTGGAGATGTTCCACTCTTATATCCAATCACCAACATAGAAATAACTAAACCAAATATGAAGAAGTAACTAAACCATACCAACAAACTTCTTAATGCCAAGAACGGATAGATCGAATAACTGAATAGATCTTGACAACTACTAATCAAAGTATTATTATCTATTACACAGGTCGCACCTTGTAATGCAGTGTTTGTTGTTTCCATTGCAAAGTAAACAACCCCAAAAAAAACTCCAGAGATAACCATAAAGATTAAGGCTGTTGCTATGAAAACCATACTTCCAAACTTCTTACTGTTTTCTAAATCTTCTAACATTTTTCATCCCCCATGTTTATGAAATCTAAATAACTAACTTCATTCAACTTAAAGTATTTTACTATTCTCAATTGCATTTCTACTTGGGAGATATTATCCTCTGCCTTCTTTGCATAAGCATGATTCACTATCGCTCTCTTAACAAAAGTCTTAAAGTCCTCTGCCACTTTCATTGAAGATTGTTTAGGTTTCATTCTCCCATCCCCCAGTTTGCCTTTTTAATATCATCCAACAAATTCATAATCATCTCTTGTCCTTTTCCTATAAACAAGAACCCAACTGCAATGATACCAAATGAATAAAGCATAACAACCTTTTCAATAATTGGTATTAAAGAAATAACATTGAACATGAAAACTATATCAGACAACAACAAGATGATTACAAACACAAGCAAGTAGTAAATCATAAAAGAACTCTTAGCCAAATTATATAATACAAATGAGAAGTTTGATTTGATATAATTCTTCTCCTCATACTTTCTTAGAATACTTGCATACCACTGATCGAAGTTTATATTCTTACTTAATTGAGAATATCCAATTAACAATCCACACATAAATAATAAAAGAACAATATAGATTGCAACATCCCCATTGACTTCACCATTATAAGTAGAAGTAAAATCATCTTTATCACAAACAGCAATGGTAGAATCTCCACAAGTAATGAAATAATAAATCCCAACTTGGTCTGGTGTGAAAGAATAATTAAAGGTCTGTCCATTTTGGGTCATAGCAGAATTAAGATGCATGACAGTTCCATTTGGATATTCAATGCTAGAGATATTCATATAAGTACAAGTACCAGCCTGACAAAAATTAGTTATCTGCATCCCCTCATCAACCTTATAACCTTCTCCAATAGAATCTGCAGTTACAAAGGTTAGCATAAATATAAAGAAGAACATAAAATAGATGGACTTATTCATTTCCTTTTTCTCCTAATAGGTTTTCTCTTCATTGGTTTCCTAACCTTTCTTCTTCTAACTGGTTTTCTTCTAACTGGTTTTCTTCTGGTTGCTTTCCTTCTTCTTGCACTTGCAAGTTGTTTCTTCTCTCCTCGAGTATCTAATATGTATTTCCTCTTTTCAATATAACCTCTTCTAATTGTTTTCTTCTTTCCAACTTTAATCTTGTAAGGTCTTAACTTCTTCTTGTTTCTACCGAAGTAACCTTGCATAACTTTAGGCAATCTTATTACTTCTCTTGTTGGTGCAAGAGGTTCAAACCATCCAGATCGAACTAAGTTCCTATCTAGTTTGTGTGCAAGGAAATCTTTTGCATCACTTAGGATTAAAGGTCTTGGATGTAAATTAACTATCTTACCTTTCCTTCTAACTTTAATAAAATAAACAGGTTGCTTCTTCTTTAACTTCTTTCTACCGAATCTCTCTGTTCCTATTCTTGGTCTAGGTTTTGGTCTATCACTTCCACCACCACCTCTTGGAGGTCTAGGTTTAGGAGGTCTTGGTCTAGGAGGTCTAGGTTTTGGTCTTGCTCTCCCTCTAGGTTTTGGTCTAGGTCTTTTCCTTTTAGGTCTTTTTGCAGGTTTCCTTTTAGGTCTTGCCTTACTTCTCTTAGGTCTTTTTGCAGGTTTCCTTTTAGCCCTAGTTCTCTTAGGTCTTGCCTTACTTCTTTTCTTTCTAGTTAGTTTTGTTTTCCTTCGAGTAACCTTTCTTCTAACAGCTTCCCTTTTAGTTACACTTCTTATTCCAGTTTTGAATCCAATTCTAAAAGTAGAGATTCTAACAACAGGTCTATATTTGGAATTCCTTCTCCTTCCACTTAATCTTATTCTGCTTTTTACTTCCGGAGTTTCAATCTTAATCTTTCTATTTGCTTTCTTAGATAAGAACTTCTCTAGCTTTGCAAGTTCACTCTTAGCAAGTTTTCCTAGCTGTGCTAATTTAATCTTTAATCTAATTGCTGCAGTTGGTCTATAAACTTCTGCCATAACCATAGATACTTTCTTACCTTCGATAACAACTGTACCTGCTTTCCTAACTCTCTTGATAATCTCTCCAGGTGCAAGAGTAACTTCTAATTCAATTCCCCCCTCATAGATTGTACTACCAATAGGTTTAAACTTTCCACTTCTCTTAACTTGCCATGCAATTAATTGATTAACTTCTGCTTCTGTTAATTTTTGATTCTTCAATAATTTGTTCTTAACTTTACTAAGAGTTTTAGGAAGTTTCTCAATCATTGCATTCTCGAATATTAATATCTGTGGTTTGTTTGCTCTTAGTTTAAAGTTACCAGTAAACAAATCTCTTAGGGTTGCAGTTCTTTCTGCCTGGATTCCTAATCTACTAATTCTTAATCCGGATGCTGGATCTAAATATAAACTTCTTTCAAGAAGGGTTATGTTATCTGCAACATTCTTTCTCAACCATCTATTAACATCTCCAAATTCTTTCTGTGTTAGTTTAATACCCTTATCAAATTTCTTTAATATTCTTTTAATGTTGGATGGAAATAATGCCTCTCCAGGTATTGGTTTCCTAATGATTTGTTTTCTCTTCAACCAAGATGTTAATTGGTCTGCTGCTGCATTAACTGCAGTAACTTGTTTTCCAGAGAACTTCACCTGTTCCGATAATGTCTTTGCACCACTCTTAACTGTTTGAACTTGTAACTCTAATCCTCTTGTCTTTTGGAACTTTTTAAATTGTCCAGGTTTCCTCCCCTTTAGAAAATCTGCAACTGTTGCAAAAGGTCTTTTGAAAGATGGTGCTTGAACTCTTGTCCTTAGAAATCTCTCTGTTCCTTTAACTTTGAATATCTCCGAGGGTGCAACCTTTAATATAATCTTTCCATTCTTAATCTTCTTCAAAAATGGATTTACTTTTAGTAATACTTTTCCAGTTAATTTTCCACCTGCCTCTAACAATCTTCCAACTGCTTCATATTCTGCCCAGAGTAATGCAATCTCTAATGGATCTCCAGACATTAAAGTATTGAAATCTTTCTTTAATCCAGTACCAATTGCTGCAGGTAATGCTGCTATTGTTGCCCAAGCTGCCTTCGGACTTTTACTCATTGCAACTACAAGTTCTTTACCACCAATTCCTGTATTGATAAGTGCCATTATCATTGTATCAGTTAGAACTTGTGCACCTCTCCCATAATTCTTTGCAACTCTTTTACTTAATATTTTTACTTCTCTCTTCTGAATGTTAGTTAAATTACTTCCAAGTGCTTGTAATACTCTCAACCTTTGCAACTCTCTACCTCTATCTGCAATCTCTAAAGCATTTAAATTACTCTTCCTTCTTTGTTCAAGCTTTAGAATCTGTGCCTTAGCCCAATTAGTTAATTTGTTTTTAACCTTAGTAACTTCCGGAGTGGTAGTTACCTTAGAAGCCATTAGATTAGTTGAAACCCCACCTACACTAATTAAGACACCATCCTCAAATACATATTTTTTACCTGCTAATGCTGCACCAACAATAACTCTTCCCTTACTAGAGATTGTAGTTGTGTTACCATTTGGAAATTTAATATTGATTCTAGCCCTAGAAGTATTCGTTATCTTTAATGAATCACCTAATCTTGATACTAACTTGCTAAAATCTGTTCTCGGCAACTGCCTATTATATTCTGCGATTGCTTTATTATTAAATGGAAATACTTTTCTTAATGCTGCACTTTTAATACCAGTTATATTATAATTTCTATCTATAAGTAATTTCTCACCAACAGGCAATTCTTTTTGTAAAGTTGTATAGAATTGTTTAGAAGTTGCAGCGAATGGAGTAATTGGTTTATTAGTATCTAAATCAAATATTCTTCCACCAATGATTTTTACATTAGCTGTCTTCCCACTTCGGATATCTTGGATCTGTTTTTTCCTTTGATTATATGCAGTAACATTACTTCTTAATTGACTATAAGCTGTTCTTGCATATTTGTTATCAGAGAAACTTATTGCAAATATTGCCCTTGGATCTGTTGAACTAATTACTCTATCTGCTAAATCATAAGCCTGTTTCCATAATGTTGCATCTGCCTGTGCAGAATAATAAGAACTAATTTGATTAAGTTGTGGTTGTGTAACAGTTATGACAGATCGAACTCTTAATGGAATTTGACTTAGATTTTTAATTCTCCCTGCATTAATATCAACAATAACTTTATTAGCTAAAACAGCATCTTCTTGTGCAAGTTTTTGTGCTGCAACATTTGCTCTTTGTTGTTGAACTATAGATTGTGAGAACTTACTTCTTTGTAAAACACCAGTTTGAACTCCTCGAGAACTACCAACCCTTCTACCCACAGAACTTCTTCCACCTCTTAGAGTTTTATTAAAGGTTCTACCCATACATTTTCTACGGATTACTACTATTTAAATATTTGTAAAACTATTCTTTCTTCAAATATCTCCACATAACCATTGAAGGAACTGCACCCAAGTAATATATCATTAAAGCATTTGCAAATCCTACTGCGATTGCATCTATTGGAGAAGTCCTAAGCAATGCTAATGAGTGAATTATAGAGTAAAATGTCCAGAGTGTTGTTACTGCAGAGAAGATTACAAATGTTATCCAAACATTTAATCTTGGGATTTCTTTTATTTTATTAACCATTGTGAATATAAGTGGTGAGGTTTTACCCTCACCGTGGAAGTTTTTTGTACAACATCAACTATTAAATAGCGACAAGGGTTATATGACTTAATGATCTGCAGAAGATTAAGCCCTTTCTACTTACAACCTATCAAAGTATATGTTATCTAACCTCGACAATAATACTAATATCAATAACTATTTAAAGCTTGTTATTAATTAATAAGGATGGATGTGATTATATTTTACAAGAAGTACATTGAGCCTTTTACTGCCCTTGCTGTTCTACTAATGGTTTGTGTTCTAGTCTTTCAACTAATTACTTACAATAACTTCCAGGAACAAATTGCAAATAGTTGTGGATGGGAGAATGAGGACACTAGATGTATCTGCCAGAAGGGAGATGTGATTGCTTGGGAGAATGAGGCAAAGAGGAATGTTGGTGATATCAACTTAAGTATGATTACTATTGATAGTCCATAGTGGAAGTTCTTTTTATTTATAAGCCTTCCGTTTTTACAGGGTGGATTGTGCGAACTTCTATGGAATGTACGAACCTTTTGTGGATTGTGCGAACTTCTTTACCAATATTATATCTCATTAGTGGTTACAATGATTGATTTAATCAATCCTCCCCACCTATTCGGTATAATATTGATTACACCGAAGTATTTAAATAGTATGTTTGACATCTTTTGGCATGGTTACAATAGAAGAAAAACAAAAAGAATTGGGTACATTAGCACCAGAACAGAAGAAAGTCTATGCTTTAGTTGCCAAAAAGATAGCCGGTATGCACAAGAAAGATAAGATTAAGCTACTAAAGAGGAAGTCTAATATAGATAAGCTAATCAAAGATGCAAGAGAGGAACTTATTAATGGATGAATTAGAACTAACAGATCATTTATTTGGGGAGTTGCAAGATTATATTAAGGCAAGGATGCTTAGTGCTAATACTTTTAGAACATATAGTTATGCTTTGAATAAGTTGTTTAAAGATCATAAGGTATTATCCCAGGATAATATAAACAAAATACTTTCCGAGAAGAACAAAAGAGGACAATATAGATACCTTAACCCAAACAAAAGAGCAATCTTTAACATAATTAATAATTATTGTTTATCTAAATCAATAAAGTTCTCCCTTGTTATACCTGTTGTTGCTAAAAAAGAAAGAGTATTAACAGATATTCCAACTATCAATGAAATAAAATCTATGGTCGAGATAACACCACACCCTTATAGCCTTATGCTAAGAGTAATATATAACTTTGGTGCCGGATTAAGAATAAGTGAGTTTGTAAGATTATCTTGGAGTAGCGAATGTATTAATTGGAATGAGTGGATAGATAAGAGGGGGGGTATTAAATGTTTAATTAAAGAATCCAAAAGGGGTAAGTCTAGATATGTTACAGTTCCTGGAGATTTGATGGAAGATCTATATAAGTATGCAAAAGAAACTGTTGGATTTAATGAGTATGGATTGCCAAACTCAACTGGATTTATGTTTGACTTTGACAAAGGACATTTCAGAACAGATTTATATAATATAGATGTGGAGAAGTGGCAGATTGAATATGTTAGATATGTTCAAAGATGGATCGATTATCATATTTTAAAAAAGTATTCAACAAAAACTATTGGAAGAAAGATACATATCCATCAATTTAGAAATTCTAAGGCATCTCATTTATATAATTATGAAAATAAACCAATCGAAGTTATCCAGGAGTTATTAGGACACAAAAACATAGAAACCACTAAAATCTATGTAAAAATCAGTTTTGACAAAATTATTAAGTCCATGGAAGGCACACAATCAATTTAAAATGGAAATACCTACTAAACTATGGTACCATGAAGCCGAATATCAGCGTTGGTGGTTACTTAATAATAAAATAAAAAAAGAAACAAGATTACTATTTAGAAGAGCAACTAAACTAAAAACTAACAATAAACTAATAAATTATGGCATGGATTGGAAATCTATTGTAGACACACTAAAACCATTTCCATATAATATAGAAGCCTACCACATAGATCATATTATTCCATTAAATGAGTTTAATTTTATACACGAAGATGAATCAATCAATTTAACAGAATTAAAAAAGGCAGAGGCTACTAAAAGGGCAAAGCCTATCATTCACCAAACCTTCTTAGGACTACTTGTACTATTTTTCTTATCAAACAATTTATTAAATCCATCCCAACCCTCTAACTTCAAATAAAAATTAAGTAACTTAACTTTCTTCTCATCATCTAAAGCAACATCATCCATACTCTCCCACAAACCTTTCTTATCTTTAATATCACCATCCTTAATTTTCTGAATGGATTCCAGGACAACTTCCTTGGGTTCTTTAACTATCTCAATACCATACTTAATCTTCTCCTCATCAGATAACTCACCAGTTGCTTTCTTCATTTCAACTAAATCTAAATATCTTTTCTCCAACTTTGCAGTTAATTTTCCAAACTTTAATCTCCCAATAAACTCTGGATGGATTGTTGGAAAGACAACTGTTGATTTAGGATTCTCTTTGAAGTATTTTGTTTCTCTGTCTAGGATAGATTGAATGTTCAAACCACTTCCTCCCTTAACTCCACTTCTCTTACAGTAAACTTCTGCTACACCTCTTGCCTTAACCCATATCCAAATTGTTGCATGTTTTGCCAATTGTGGATCTACTTCTGTTTCATAAGGCAGCAAGAAGAATACAATTTTTCTTAACTTCCTATTCTTATTCTTCCTGGAGATAATTGTCTTGTTAATTTTACTAGCCCAATTTCTCCTAGATCCTGCATCTCTTCCTTCATCTAACCAAATTGTATTTCCCTTTTTCTGAATCATCTTAACTGCAAATTCATCTGGATCGATAATAAAATCTTCTTCTGCAACAAACATCTTACTACCATCATTCTCCACAAAATTATCTGTTTGTTCTGCCTTTTTAAAACAAAAGTTTCCAACCATGTGAGATTTTCCAACTCCAGTATCTCCAGAAACAATAACTAGAACATCTTTCTCATCTTTTAATCTATTAATCATTGCGGCCCATAATGCAGTATGTGTCATCCAATAATCATAAAATATTTTAGAATATCTGTGTGGAAAGATAGTTTTCTGAAAATAATTGTTTTTCATTAGGCATCCTCAACTCTCCGAATCATCTCTGCCTCTTTTTCCTTGTATGTAGATTCATCATCCTCTTCTATTCCTGCAGATACTATTTTATTAATTAACATCAATAAATAAATCTTCTCATAACTGGATTCTAACTCATCCAACATATCAAAGAAGTTGTTTGTTAATTCTTGGGTAACTTCACCAATACCATTTGTTTTCTTTATAATATAATCATCATCCAATCTTTTAGTCCTCTCTGCCTCGATAATATCCATCTCACATGCCTTTAATGTTTCTAATAAATCCATCATGGCATTGTAATCATTATCGTGATCCTCAAATTTTGTTGGCTCTTCACCTTCCTTAATAGTTCTTTGAGATTTCTTCCATTTTTGTGTACTTCTGAAATTAATAATCGGTCTGGAAACTGTAATCATCTCTCGCTGTGAAGAAATAATTAGATTTAATGCCCTAACTTGATTAATTCTCCTAGCATCCATTGGTTGTTCCTCAACTCCAACCTTCTCACCTGTCCTAGCCTGTTTCATGGCATCTCTGTGCCTAATTAGGATTTCTAGTGTAATTTCCCTAGAGATTTCTTTTGATGGGTTAAATACTCTTATATCTGCCTCATTTGCCATTATGTATAATTCCTCCCCCTATCTGCATAATCTTGATCCCCATTACCTTGTAAACTTTCTTGACCTTTAACACTGCCATGAGTTGCAATGTTTTCTGCAGCACCAATAGCCCTGGAATAATTCATTTGGATTCTAGTCCATAACTCTAAAAATATTTTTAAGTTCATAGATTTCATTGCACCTTGAGTTTCAAAATTAACCTTAATTAATTTTGTTTTTGCATCATTAAATGTGTTATATCTTCCATACTTGTATTCTGCAATTCTCTCAAAGACCAAGGTTAATTGTTTATACAAAGCATCCATATAATCTCCAAAAGTATCTTTACTAATTCTACCAAGTTTAATATCTGTTGCTAAATGAGATTGTGCAGTTCTTAGAATATCTTCTGCCTCCTCATCTGTAAAACAATGTTCTTTTTTTCTTTTAAGTACCCAATCATTAATATCCTTATCAAAAACATCTTTGAATCCTCTGATACTTCTTTCCAGATCCTTATATTGATTCTCTAAAATAAAATGATGGAAACTTTCTGGTTTTTGTCCAGGTTGAATTGCAACAGGATCATCAAAATCATTGAAACCATCTTCTCCAGGAAATGTTTCATCATTAAACTCTTCTTCTCCTGAAAAATCATTATTAACCTTCTTATTAATATTGTATCTTGATTTGTCTGGATTGCGAGGTCGATTAAATTGTTTTTGTGCAACAGAATCAACAGTATTCCGAATATTATAACCCCCACCCCTAATTTTCTTCAACCGATTTAAATTTTTCCCCATGTTAGAACATATTTTGTATTTCTTCAAAGAATTTCTTCTCCTTCTTTGAAACTAATAAATAAACACCAGTAAATATGATTCCGATTATTGAAACAAACCCTGCACCAAAGTTCTTTGTAAAAAGTGTTACTACTAAAGAAATAAGACAAATAAAGAATAAGTATTTGATAATTAATCTTCTTATATCGGTCTTATTCACTAACATTACTTTTCTCCTTCATTAATTGTTTATTATCAACATCCTCATCAGGTTTTAAGATTTTACCAGCCTCAAAATCATCCTCTAACATCTTCTGCCTTTTCTTACTTGACTTAATTGTTTTGAAAATGAATCCCATATCAACTCCCTATGGTGAGATTTTCATTTATAATGGATTGTAAGTTCTCTGTTCCATAAAGTTTCCTTAACATCACAGAAATCTCTAGTTTTTGGGTATTGACAGTTGCAGCCATGACATTCATAACCTCAACCATATTTGAGGACATTGAAACATCAGCCCTCGCTATTTCTGCCCTTGCATTTTCTGATTCTCCCCACTTGGTTAAACCGACTATCCCTAGAACCATGAACACTACCAAGGCTGTGAATATAACTGCCCACTTAGCAATTTCTGCCCACTCTATTCTTTTAGAAACCTTATTGATATTTTGAAAATCTTCTTTTAATCTTTTCCTAGCCAAATCAATTTCAGAATGTTTTGCAGATACATTCATTGATCCTGCATCCTTAACCCAAGTCATTTTATCTGCTGTATAAATTCTATTATTGGTATCTAAAATAATTGAAAACTCATTCATCCCTGAATACTTATCCAACTCTGGAAATAAATAACTCCCAAGGAGTGCCTTCTCTAATTCAAAAACCTCTGCACCATTCATAACATTAAACCTTCTCATCTTATGGACTATAGGCTCTGATGTTATTGTTACTCCATCCTCTAGAACTCTTCTAACTTTTAAAGTATGTGTCCATTGATATTTCTTAGCATTATATTTCTTAATTAAAAATCCAATACCTATTGCAGTTACAATTGCAACCAAAGGTAATAACCAGATTGCATACTTTAGAAATTCTGCATTTGGTGTGAATACAGCCATTGCTGGTGCAAGAACATCACCTGCTGCCATCATCAAACTCCTCTACCATTTCATCAACAACTGCAGATTTTTTCTTCTTTTTTTCATAGGCTATCTTCTCAATCTTTTCTACATTATTAACCTTTAAAGAATAACTCTTCACCTTCCTAATCACATCCTCTGTCATGCCTTATTAAATATTAAATAGTATATAAATGTATCTGAAGGAAGGGCTTTGCCCTTTTAGTAGCCTCTGCCTTTTTAGTCTAATAAGTAGTCTCTGTTTAGAAAATTAATAATAAATTATTTATTACCCTTAGCTCTATTATGGGTTTTACAAAGCATTTCACAACTTGCACAGACTAACGAATTGTTGTTAAAAATTCTTTGTCATAATATTTGCGTTGTTATTCAAGAGGTTTGTGAGTTGGGAATTAAGGCGGAGTTTTGCGTTGAACAAACTAAAGAAATTAAATCTAATGAGGTGGGAAATCCTGCCTTTTTAGTGGAGGCTGATTTTGACTAAAAGGGCAAAGCCTGAAGGAAGATAAGGGATTTCCACCCTTCCCTTGATGTTCTACCAAAGTCGTGCAGGTTGAGTAAAAGAGGTTTCCTGTCCTCCAATGACTATTCAATCAATCACTTATGCTGTCATGCTACCAATACCACTTTTCTTATCGAAAAGTTTCTTGATCCACAATCCTAACCATACGATTGCTGCGATTGTCGCTATTGTTCCTAGGAATCCTAAGAAAGTAGTTACAGCAGCTCCATATGTTTCTGCGATTGCAGTTACATTAACAAGTGTGATTTCTATGAAAGCTGCAGTACCAACGATTGAACCTATGATTAATACATAGATAAAAGCCTTTAATACAACATCACTCATTTCACCAACAACATTATTTGCCATTATTCTAAACTAAACCCCCCTTATAATAAATATTCACCATTAAGAAATCAGGTTTTATTTATTTATAAAGTGTAGTGGTAAGTGTGGTTACTTGTAGTTAGATAGTCCTAACCAAGATAATAGAATCATCATTATGTAGAAACCAACCCAGTATGGATTCATGTGTTGAACAGCAACACTATTTAATGATACTATTAACAGAGATGCTAAGAACATAACAAAGGACATTGAAACTGCTACATGCCAGAATCTTTTCTTACCAGTTGTTTTCAGGATTAAGAAGTAAGAACCAGCCATTGAGAATACCCATAAGAAGAATAACAATATACTCCAGAATCCAGGAACTGCAATTACCACTGAATTAACTATCGGCATTGCACCTGTGGAAGAACTAAAGTTTGCAACTGTTTGAAATTTCTCCATCTATGCACCCACCCTTATCCATTTAGTTATGAAGTAGAATGCCAATAGTCCTGTAATGGTAACTAGAACAGAAATAAATACTGTTCCTCCAGTTCCAGGGAAGATCCAACTCATAAACATCTGTGTTGATTGTATAAAGCCTGTGGAAGTTCCTTTCAATCCATAGGAGGCTGCCACCGAATCCTTACTACCCAAATCACTAACCTCTGGATCACTTTCTGCAGAAATATTAAGTAGTGCATCTATCTTAACAGGTGTACCCGTAAGATTCCCTTGTAACTTTGAGGCATCAAATTTACCACTACTATCACCGAATGCAGTTGCATTATTGTTGGCAACAAACATAACTGCAAAGGACAATAAGCAGAAGAATAAAAGTCCAAAGAATACCCATTGCACCGAGAAATCTTTTAAATTATCATCGGCCATCTTATTGATCCTCCTGTTTTGTCATTTTCATAATTATAATTACTCCTGCACCCAATGCAAACAATATCATTCCCAATCCCATAACCAGATTCATTCCATCAATCAACCACAATCCACCTGCTATAACAAATGCAACTATACCGACAATAACTGTCCACTCTGGACTTGAGAATGTCATACCAACCAATGTTAAAAGCAATAGTAATGCAATGATATAATTGTTACCAAGGAAACCTAAATTTAAATCTTCCTCAATGAAGTAACCATTACTAACTAATATTTCATTTTCCTTTTTGATTGTTAAATAAACTCTGCTATCTCCAATTGTTTTATTGTAATCACAATCCAATGAACCTGCACTTGATACAATTGTTTGATTGCATAATGTTGTTTCCCCAAAACTATCTACTTGTTTTAAGAATACATTTATTGATTTTGGAGTTCCAGAAGGTACACTAAATGCAGTTGTTATTGTGTTATTAACCGAGGATATCGAATAAGAAAAATCTAGAAGAGTTTCTACATCAGCAGAATTTTGTGGATTAACTTGTCCAAATAAGTTTTCTGTACATTGTCCACTCAATTCATTCTCACAATTAAATACAATGTTGGTGAAGATATCTAAAATAACTCCATTCTTAACAACTATTGCTTTGTATATATTTGTGTTTAGATCTACATGAACAACTGCTGTTCCCACATTGGATGTTAGTGGTGCTTCCACAGTTTCATAAACATTAGAACCAATATAATTTCTTAGCAATTGAACTACTGCACCTTCCACAGTTATCAAATTATCATCTTGATATTTAACTAAGAACTCTGTTGAGGCATTCAATAATAAATCAAACAAAGATAAGTTTATTGGATAGTCTGCTAAGTCTGCTTTTTGTATGAAGTAGAACTCTGCCACATAATCATCTGCCTCATACCTTATCTCTGCATCTAAATAATAAAGTGGGTAAGAAGATACAGGACTAAAACATATTGCTGCACTTGATACATTTGTGAAAGTATTATTTAAAGTAGTAATTGTATCTCCAGAGGACTTACTTATTAAATCTGCATTAATCTGAATGTCTCCCAGCATACTTGTTCTTGCAACCTCATCCAACAAAGACATATTCATAACTGTGTCGTTACTGATTCCACCACAAGTTCCAAAGTCCAAGTTTAATACTGTTTGATTATTTGAACTTGGAGAATAAGTTACTCCATCTACTACTATATAAAATCTGAATGTCTTGTTTGTTGATGCACTAACTAATGGTGCAGAAATGGAAGATCCAATAACATACTTCCCTCCTGAAAAAGAAATACTTGTTGTGTAGTTTGTGGAATCATACTCGAAGATTGCTTGGGAGATGGTGTTGCCTCCAGACAATGTTATGTTGGCACTGAACACATCTAACTCTCCTTCTGTTATACTTGCATTATAATCTACTGCAAAGTTTTCAATTAAATAACTCCAACTAATGAATGTTGAATTTAAATTCCCAAATGTATCATTTGCATAGAGGGTCATGTTTGTATTTCCTGTTTCTAAAATGAATTTTGTAGAGTTTTTAACTCCAGTTAAACATCCACTTATTGTTGTGTTTGTTCCATTGTAATTGAACCAACAAGCATCTAGGTTAGAATCTGTGAATGTTACATTAAGGGTTTCATTATTCCCCACTATACCAAAATCTGATATTCCTGTTGGTGCTTCAACAGTTATTGTTGGAAGAATTGCATCTATATTTATTTGAATTGAACTACTATTTTTTTCTTGACTATTACTATCTGTTGCTTTTCCATAA
>Ga0307928_10002314_pt1 | contig 14686 bp, 17 predicted proteins | sample AceLakmetagen232_FD_201815 | JGI IMG/M metagenome (GOLD analysis project Ga0307928, IMG submission 201815) | Saline water microbial communities from Ace Lake, Antarctica - #232 | ecosystem: Environmental > Aquatic > Non-marine Saline and Alkaline > Saline | place: Antarctica: Ace Lake... | reverse complement strand
TAATAATGACATAGTCCCTTTCATATAAAGGGAAATAATGCCAGAACTAACTGATAGGGATAGTTAAAGAGGGTTTTAAAAAAAATTTATGTAGAAAAATTTAAAAGTAAAATAGAATAAAATTAAAATGGAGGGAAGTAGTATGGAACCAAAATCTGATATATGGTACGTCATTAATATGATGATAAACTTTGGACAGATGTGTGGTAAAGATACATGTGATGTTACATTAGAAGATGTTAAAGATTGTATAGATGAGTATTCATACAAATTATACAAAGGTAAGAGTTATGTGGAGTTAATGCAATTAGGGATGCAATTAGACATACAACCATTGGAGAGATAAGATGAGTGATTTACTAATATCAGAGGATGTATGGTGGTTAGACTCAAAGATGACCCCTTATACCAATAATATAAACAAACCTGTAGAGATGTCTTATATTGAGTTTTAGATAGACATACAACCATTGGAGAGATAAGATGAGTGATTTACAAAAATCTTTAGACAAATTATGTTTAGAATCAGATAAGAGAAACAAAAGAATTGATAAATTGTTAGAAGATTCAACTCTATTGTTGAATAGATATATGAGATGTAATAGAAGTTTTAATTGATTTTTTGACTTCTGAGGTTTTTTACATAGAAGTAGTAATGACCAATACTGTCATTTTGGTTGTGTATCCTCTGTTATGTAAGATTTTTTACCTTAGAAGTCATATTTTGGGCCCCAGTAGGGTATGAAGAAGGATTTCGGCGGTATCTCCCCGCTTTGTTTGCCTTCCTAGTATCGTACTGGGGTCATTTCACGTCGATTTGAATTCATGCTTGCCCTAGGTGTTTTCTGTATAGATACTAACTTTAAGGAGCTTTAAAGTCTATGAGGGATATTTGGAGCTGTTTCTTTTGTAAATGGCAGTAGTGAGATTGTAAGCGGATCTTTTTGTTATTTATGTAATAACAAAAAGAAATACAAAAAGAAATACAAAAAGAAATACAAAAAGAATTTTTCAGTTATTGAAGAAAACCTAACTTTAATGATCATAAAACGAGAATTCTGAGATATTTTTCTTTTAGAAAACTTATTGAATAAATTAAAAGGAGCACGAATATGATCAACATTATAGGCATTAGACGCAGCGGACTGCATATAGTAAGCGACTATATCACCGAAATAAGTAAGTTGCAATTCAATAATAACATTAATCATAATTTATATTTACAAAAAGAACTTAAAGTGGGACAAATTTACCTTTTTGAAGATGCAGATTTAATTGAATTCAATAAGATGACCCCACAGATTGACATTGCTCAAGTAAAGAATGTCATAGTAATCAGAGATCCTCTCAACATGTGCGCATCCAGAATCAAACACTACTCACTAATGTCTAGTGAAGGTCTTTACATTAATCCTTCCGCGCTTCATCAATGGAAACTTTACTTTGACTGCTACACACATAAAAAGAAATTGACTGGGATAGAAACAATCTATGTAAATTACAACAAATTCATTACTTCGGCACCATACAGATCTGAGATTACGAATCAGTTAAATGGAGTCAAGGATCACAAGGAATCTAAATCAGAAGCCCGAATACTCGATAGTATCAACATCAATGGCGGTGGTAGTTCTTTTGATGGTATGCATGCGAAGGTGATGGACAATAAATATATCGAACGTTATAAATACTACAGAGAATTATCAGTATTCCAAAATCTATTTACAAAAGATGAGTTAAAAATCATTGAAGATAATTTTGATATTCACTATGATTTCAATGATGTTCAACCATTAATAGTTGAAGATACAATCAAGGAGCTATAAAAATGAGAAGTGTTGCTAAATTTACTAAAATTGGGGAATCTATCGCTGCAACAGGGGATCAAGTAGACCTAATATCAAAAACTATACCTGGTTTATACAATAAACCTACACTGAGATCAATTGTATTCAATACAGGTGGTGGAGGAATTGGTAAAATAATTCAATCTACAGCTCTTCTAAATTCTATTAAGGAAACATATACTCAACAATATAAAAATAGTGATATTCATGTTATCACTCCACATATATCTGTGTACCAGTCGATTCCTGGTATTAAAAAAGTATGGAGGACAGGTGATTCAAACTTCTATTCTATCATCCATGATATGTACAACAGCTTTACATGGCTTCAAAGTGAACCTTACTATAATCAAAAATATATTAAGGGTAAGAAACATTTGATACATGCATGGAATGATGATATGGGTTTAGATCCACTAAGATGTATAACACCACAAATTCATTTAACTCAACCAGAGATACAGAGTGGTATCACCATCATTAGACAACACCCTAAACCAGTAATTCTCTTTCAGATAACTGGTGGTACTGTAAGATATTCAAAAAATACTAATGGTGAAGATATAGCACACCTTCCTCATATGTTTTATCGGAACATTTCACCAACTATCATGCAGGATGTAGTAAATGAGTTATCTAATAAGTATTCTTTTATTCAAATAGCTAAAAGGGGACAGCCATTACTCAGAAATGTAACCCCATTGGTTGATTATGATATTAGAACTTTATTTGCAGTTATTAAAGCAAGTCAAATAATTGTATGTATAGATTCATTCGTTCAACATGCTGCTGCTGCATTGAATAAGAAAGCTATAGTACTTTGGGGTGCTACACGTCCACACTGTTTAGGGTACGATCTTCATAATAATATCTATAGAAAGGCTTGTCCTACTCCATTATGTAACAGACCGAATTCATTCTTAATGGATAATGGACCTGATGGTAATCCGTGGCGGTGTCCTTTCGGCGCTCCTTGCTTAGATCATGATCAGCAAAGAATTATGGATGCAATTTTTGAATACTAAGATGGGAGATATTGTAAGAAACGAGAAACTTGATAAAGAAAAAAGTTATGTTTGATAAATCACTATACCCAGAATTAACCGAGGAAAAGATCATGGATATGCCAGAAGAACTAAAATCAGTTTCAAGAAATGACCCAGCACCAGCAGAACCAATAAATTGTGAACTGAGATCACCTAACATGCAAAAGGTATATGAGTTATGGATTCAGATGGGCAAGCTATATGGATCATGTGAAGTATGTGGTAGTAGAGATAATTTATCTGCTCATCCTTATGTAGAATCTAAGGTTAATCTTACAGTTGATAATAGATACATGCTTTGTCCTAATTGTAATATGGATAAAAGAACTGTAGATTTCAAACGAGCAAAGAAACATGCAGAATTTATTGGTGGGTTGATTAATAAAGAAGCTGCAATGAAGATTCGTACTTTATGTGTAGCACTTAGACGTAATGTTTCATTAACAGATATAATGTAAGTAATAAGAAGGAGCGAATTATTATGAATACAAAAGCCAAGAGAAAAGAAACGAATCGTATATGTATTGTAAGTTGTCATCCAAGTGTCCCTTCTGGATATGGGGTAGGAACAAAGAATATTATTCATATGTTAACAAAACTCGGTTATGATGTTTGTGTATATGCTATCTATGGTATACTATCACACACTGAAAGCATCGAGGTTAATGGAAAGACAGTCAATATATATCCTTATAATCCAAATAGTGATAATATGATAAGTGATCTGTATTCAGTTAGATTTATAGAAGACTATGATATGGTATTTTCATTCCTTGATTTATTTGTATTTGATGTACAATATATGGAAGATTATTGGATTTCTTCATTAATGATTGATTCTAAACCTTTCCTACCAGTTAATGATTATGCATACAATGGTGTGAATATGGTACTTTGTACTTCTAAATGGGCTGAAGATATAATGCTAGAGAGAACTGACGGTGGTGACAGGATCATTCAACAGTTTCCTGTTCCTATTAATGAAAATGATTATTACATTGAAGATAAGCAAGAATCCAGACGGTTGTTCAAAAAGAAACTCGAAATTGTAGGCAATATTGATAAATTATATACCATTAATGCTGCTAATGTTGGAGATGGTGGTGTAGAGAGGAAGAACTATCCTGAATTGTTGAAATGGTGGAAGACTCATTCAGAGAATAATCCTGGTGATTATCTATATCTACATACTGATATTGGCGGTCTCCAATCTAAAGGTGCCAACATTAAACAGTTATTAGACTTATACGAGGTTCCTTTTACCAATATCAGGTTTGCTCAACCAGTATTATATAGATTTGGATTGTTAGACAATGATTATCTCAGAATGGTATATAATGCTAGTGATGTTATGATTGTACCAAGTCATTCAGAAGGGTTTGGTATGCCATATGTTGAAGCTGCTCTTTGTGGGTGTATTCCTATTGCTAATGATTTTGGTACTGGTGCTGAAGTTGTAAGAAATCTTGGTGGAGTCACTATTGATTGTGTAGAGTCTTACTATACTAAAGGAACCATTAAATCTAAGTCTTATGCTGCAGATATTGCTAAAGCGGTAAGTAAAGCATTAATAGTAAAAGATTCAGCTGATTATGAGTTCATATTAAATTGTAATGCTAGGGAACACTATTCAATGAATACCACTATGGAAGGATTACAAGCACTTATAAGTAGAGCCTATGAACATAAACAAGAACTTATAACAAAGTCGGTAATCAATGGATAATGAAGTAAAGAGACCTAGGGGTAGACCTCGTCTTCATCCAGTTGTAGAGAAACAATCAAAGAAAAAGAAGAAAAAGAAGGGAGCAAAAATTGGTAGACCACTTAAAGTAGTACCAATTAAAGATACTCCTCCATCACTAGTGGAAAATAAGGTATTAGTTAAACCATTAAAGATTTTTGATGAAGAATTAGATTTATCACCTACACCATCTAAACATATGATTCAACCACCAGCGATGTTGGAAGAGTTATTACCTAGACAAATGAGGTTTATTGAATATTATAGTCTTGGTTTTAGTGTATTAGAATCGGCAGTTGCTTGTGGATTCCAAAAAAATGTCAAGAATGCCACTAATAAGCAGTTATATGTCAATCTAATCCACTCTATTCAGGGTAAAGAATACTATAGACAACTTCAAGCTGAGTACCGAGAGAGAAACTATGTCGTCAAAGATCAGTTAGTTAGAGAATTATTACAAAGATTACCCAATAGCTCAACAAAAGATTTAGTAAGTATTGTTGGGATGCTTAACAAAATGTATGGCTTCAACCAAGAGATAGAAATTCAACAAAATAATACTCAAATCAATATTGGTTGGTCCGATGATCCATGGATTAAAGCCAGAGAAGATCATACAATAGATGTTACATCAGAGGTTGATGGGAAAACTGATGAATAAGACATGTAGAACTTGTGGATTAGAGAAAGATGTAGAATCTTTTGGTAAAGGTAGTGATTATTATAACGATTGTAGGATATGTCAACAAAAGAAATTAGGAAAACCTATCGGAAATGGGGAAGATGAATTATATCTTCATAGAAAAGATGGGACTATGATTATTGTTTACATTGATCCAGATGATTATGAAAAGTGCAGTATACATAAATGGTGCTTTACTAGTGGGAGGTATGCTGGATATAATTATAGTGGTAGAATGATACTTCTTCATCGATTCATTATGAACATTCACCATTTGACTGGACATTCTATATTAATAGACCATAAAGATGGAAATGGTCTTAATAATAGAAAATCTAACTTGAGACAATGTAATGTTTCTGAAAATGCTATAAATAAAACTAAACTATCAGTAACTAATACATCTGGTTATAATGGAATTGAGAAATACAATGATAGATGGCTAGCAGGTATCACATGTTATGGTAAGACTATTAGATTAGGTATCCACCCAACAATCAATGAAGCAATCAAAGCACGTAGAGAAGCCGAACTCAAATATTTTGGCGAGTTTGCACCCATATATCATGAGCAATTAATATTAGGTGATAAGGATATCTTATAATGGCTATACCTCAGAATCAAGTAAAGGTTCCAGTTAAGGTTAATAATGAAACAAAGAATCTAAAGATCTATTACAAACCATACGATAAACAATCCGAAATTCATAACTCAAAAGCAAAATATCGTATGGTTTGTTTAGGTCGACGTTCAGGTAAGACATATTTGGCAGCAGCAGAAATCATCAAAAGATTCCAGACTACTAAACGACCACTGAAAATTGGATGGTTAGCTCCTACTTATAATGTTGTAAAGCGTGGGTTAGATACATTTAAGGTTATGAATCGAGAATTAATTGCGGCTAAGCTCATTAAAGTATGTAATTCAGCTCCATTTACAGCTCAGATGGGTGATCATATGTGTTATTTCCTTTCTACTGAAAATCCAACAGCTATTCTCGGTTATTATTTTGATCTGATTATCATTGATGAAGCCGCCTATATACCAGATGAAGTATTCAATGAAACTATTCTACCACTACTGTTAGATACTGATGGTGATATGATAGCTATTTCAACACCGAAAGGTAAAAAAGGTTGGTTTTCACAATATTTTCAGTTAGCAAAGATTAGTGATGATATAGATTCTTTTAATTGGTCTACTTATGACAATCCATTCATTAATAATTCAGTTATTGATTCATTGAAGCTTACAATGCCTATACTATCCTTCCACCAGGAGATTCTAGCAGAGTTTATAGATGCAGAGGATCAGGTATTTCAAGAAGTAAAACAATGTTTCAGCATGATTCCTTGTAAGTGTAAATGTGGATCTGTAGTTGGAATAGACTTAGCTCGTAAGCAGGATGATACCGTGATGCTATCGTTATGTCCAAAATGTAAGACAATAAGGGCCATGAACATTCACAAAGAAATGCCTTGGTCTCAACAATTAGCTAAGATACCTGCATTTCATAAACTCCAGAATGCAAATATAACTCTTATTGATGGAACTGGTTTGGGTGATGTAGTACAAGATCTATTACAGAAGGAAGATATAAGATATGAGCCGATTATATTCAGTGCACCAACTAAATATGGAATGTATACTGATCTCATCTATCATATCGAGCAAGGATTGATTAAATGGGACCCAGAAAAGTTTCCAGAGGTGACTAAGCAGTTATTAGAACTTGAACGAGAGGTTAAAAAGACCACTACATCATATAATGCTTGTACCGGTGGTAAGGATGATATTTGTGATGCTCTCGTGATGGCACTGAAAGGTTGTTTGGATTATAAAGAACTACATATATACTCATTAACTCAGGAAAAAGCAGAACAAAACAATAAACCAGGTGCACTACCAGAGCGATCAGAAGAAAATGAATCATGGTGGGATTAAAAAGACTTTAACAACTTTAAATTGAGGAAATAAATATGGGACTCTTTAATATGTTTAAGAAGAAACTTGAACACAAAGGATTCAATAGTGGATTGATCGTAAATTCACTGGATATCACAAATCCTGATAGACTTTCAAGAAAAACTTCAATTGAATCTAATAATGGATGGGTGTATGGTGTCACTAACCTCGTAGCAAACAATATTGCCTTCCAGAAACTAAAGCTGTATGTTAAAACTAACAAGAATCAAGCAGGAGTTAAGAATTTCGAAACAAAAGTATTAAATATATTAGAAAAGAAATCACTAAACTTAATTTCTGATGCTACTGTTGAACAGATCATAGATTATCCAGCTCAAACCTTGATTAGAAACTGTAATAACTATACCGATGGCTTTAACTTGATATATATGACACAGCTATGGATGGATTTAGTTGGTGATGCTTACTGGTATATCGTTAAAGATACTAATAACACTCCAATTGAAATCCATTTATTGAATGCACTGAATATGTTAGTGGTTCCTAATTCAAGCAGTTCATCTATTCAAGGTTATCTATTTCAAGGTAAGAATGGAAATATAGCATTTTCTACCGATGAGATAGTTAAATTCAGTAATTCTGGTATTACTTCTAAATGGTATGGTACATCACCTTTAATGGCTCAATCTGGAATCGTGGGTGGTTTAAAGATTGCAGAAGGATTAGAGTATTCATTACTTAAAAATAGTGGTATACCGCCTCTTATATTGAAGTATAAAGGCAATTTAACTAAGCCTGAGATTAGAACTTTAGAATTAGAATGGAAAAGAGCGACTACTGGTAATAAAAACGGAAATATTAAAGTCATGGATTCAAACTTCGAGACTGAGAATATTGCTCAAGAATTAGATAAGCTATTACTTAAAGAATATAAGATAATGAATTTGAAATCTATATGTTTAGCTTATGGGGTTCCTTATTCATTAATTGATACTGCAGATCAAAAGAAGGCAGGATTAGATCAGATTCTAGAAATGTTATCATTAAACTGTGTGATTCCACGATTGACTCGTATTGAGCAAGTTCTTAACCAACAATATCTACCAATGTTTGATACTACTGGTGATCTACGTTTTCATTACGATGATCCTAGCCCATATTCACAGAAGCAAGAAGCAGATATTCTTACTTCTTATGTTTCAGGTGGAATATTGTCTGTTGATGAAGCCCGTGGAATTTTGGGTTTATAATATAAAGGATAAAGAGATATGAAGAATGCTATTAAGTTTAAAGATTATTACAAATATGCTACTGGTGACACGAAAAAGTTAATTGATGCTGAACTATCTACTTCAGAAGTAGATATAACCGATCTCGAGATTAAGAGATTGACTAATGGTCAGGTTGAATCTGTAGATGATGCAGTTCATACTTCTACTGGATATGCAAGTACTAGATTCATAGATTTCAGTGGTGATGTCATGATTCCAGAAGGAATTAATCTTGCTGTATATAATAGTAATCCTATAGTTCATTATCAGCACCAAACATCAGCAAAACCTATTGGTAAAGCCATTGATCTAGAAATCAATGAAGTTGGATTGAAATGTTCTATTCAATATGCTACAGATGCCACTGAAGAGGCTGCAAGTATCTATAAATTGGTCCTTGGTAAATACCTTAGACAACATTCAATGGGATACATAGTATTACAATCAGTATATCCTGGTGATAATGCTTGGGATGTAGTGAATAATGATTTAATGGAACGTTATGAAGAGTATGATGGTAAAGCATCTAGAATTATTCAACGATGTCTACTGTTGGAGATCTCAATTGTTAATATTGCAGACAATCAATCAGCTACTGTACTAGAAGTTAAAGGTCTAACTGATGCTGATCTAGTAAATATTAAGAAACTTGGTATTTCTGTAGAAGATGGGATTGATCGTGAGATTGAAATCATAGAATTCAAGAATATTCAACCAGAAGATACTGATGATATCACGATTATTTCTATGCCGGAAGTTAAATCTGTAACGGATCGTGATATAGAGATTATAGAAACTGCCACAAAAATGGGTATTCTTATTAGGTAAACTTAGAATATAAAGTTTCTATACATCACAAAAAAAGATTCGAATAAATTAAAATTGGATAATGAGTACGTCATTCATACCCTTTACAGGATTGAACACGACATTTATAACCCAGTATACCATAATAGAAGAAATGTATTTTAAAACTCCTATATTAAGGAAATGTTATGAAAAAAAGAATTATTTTGCTGAAGGATATGCTTGTTCAGGGAAAGGCTTATGTTACTGGAACGATTATTGATGTTTCAGAAGCTTATGCTACAGAACTGATTGAGTCTAAGTCTGCTGAATTTTATGTTGACAACGAGATCACTGTTGTCGAGCCTGAAAAGATTGATACTAAGAAAATCGAGAAGAAAATCGAAGTGAAGACAGTTGATCTTACTCCTAAAGCTGAGAATATTGAAGTGAAAGCTCCTGTATTGTCTCCTGAAACCAAACTAGCAAACTCTTTCAAGGTTGCGAAAGCTATTGCTACTGGTGTTTATGATGCTGAGACAAAAGCTATTGCAGGTCAAGGGGAAACTGTGGCTGCTGATGGTGGTGCCCTTATTGATAATACTATTGTTGATGGTATCTATTCAAACGCAAACGCAGCTGCTCAGATTCTTCCATTGGTTTCGCAAAGACCTGTTGGACGGAATACTAATGCACTTGAGATCAAACAATTGGACGAAAGCAGCGGAACACCTGCAGACTATAATGGTGTGACACTTGATGTAGTTTCTGAAGGTGGATCAATCTCTGCTACTAAGAGAGCATTCACGAATGCTTCTGCAGCAGTTAATAAGCTCGTTGCTATGATTCCGTTTACTTCAGAGATTCTGGAAGATGGAGCACATGGTATTGTTGCTGCAACTGAACGTGATGTTGGTATTGCGTATGGTCTTAAGATTGATCAAGAGATTCTTTATGGTACTAGTTCACTTCTGACAGCTTCTGTTGGTGATGGTGGATCTAGAGCTGTAACATTGGCTGATGCTTCTGCTCCAACTGCTGCTGAAGTTGAATCCATGTATATGTCCAATATCAATCCTTCTGCAGCCCAATGGTTCATGAGTGGTGCTGTTTATCAGTCACTAATGAGTCTTGAGAGCACGCTGGGTATGCGTATGCTGACTCCTAATTACGCAATGTCTCCTTTTGGAACACTTCTGGGTCGCCCCGTGAATGTTGTTTCAGCAATGCTTGGCGCTAATGGTGAAGCGGGAACTATTGGATTCTGTAGTTGGGCTGATGGTTATGTTATTGGTACTAAAGGCGGAGTTAAAATGGCTAAGTCTATCCATTTGTATTTCGATACGGATCAAGAAGCATATCGTTGGATTCTTAGAATCGCTGGTCTTCCTACTAAAGCTGCAACAATGACTCTTGCTGATGCTCGAGTAGTTGCTCCATTGGTATTTGGTGATGATTCCTAAGTTATTAAGTTAACAATTAACCGAGTCCCTCTGAAGGTGTAACAATCTTTAGAGGGATTTTTCTAACATAAACAAACCTACTCTAAAATAACGAGTAAAAAATAAAAAGGTGAATTATGAAGACTGAAAAGAAACAAGCTATCTATAATAGAATCATAACAAAAGCCATTCAGGGTGCTGGCGAAAAAGTGGCTGCTGATGGTGGTGCTTTAGTTAATGATGAAATTGTTGATGTAATTGATCCAAATTTCATGAAAGGATCTCTATACGAAAGATGTATGATTAGTAATGTTAGCAATACTGGTATTATATTACCACGTTACGATACAGATACTCAAGATACAATAGGAACTTTTGGTGCTAATGCTTATTGGGTAAAAGAAGGTGATGCTTTAACTGATTCAACTATTGAATTCGATAATGCTAATCTAAAACTTCGTAAATTGGCGGTTAAAATTCCAATAACCGAAGAAATATCTCAAGATGTAGAATTTCTACCTCATTACATCAGTAAAGTTGGTGGACAAGCATTAAAAAACAAGATTGATTTTGCAATCATCTATGGTGATAGTGACACAAGTATGGGTGGTATTACTAATACTGCTGAATATGCTACTCTATATACCACAGCTGGTGTTAATTATATAGTTACAATGCAAACAATGGTTGGTGGATACTATGGTGGTGCAGAAGGAACTTGGGTATTAAGTCAAGATGTATGGGCTAGTATTTTATCAATTGCTGATTCGAGTAAAGTTATTTCTTATGATGGACCAAACGTATATATGTTTGGTTATCCAGTACAAATTCTGCCATTAGCTGATACTGAATGTTTAGTATTAGCTGATTTTAGTCAGTACGCAATCATTCAGAAGGAATTAAGAAAAGATATTTCTGAACATGTGTTGTTTGATACTGATCAATCTGAAGTTAGACTCATTGCGAGACTTCAAGGTGCTCCTATCTGGTCAACAGCTATGATATTAGAAAATGGCGAGTATGTATCTGCATTCGTTGCTATTGAGTCAATGAATAATGATGGATATTCTTCATCTAGTAGTATATAATTATTGTTTGAGTTGGGTTATGTTGTGGTTAGTCGCTCCTTCTTTCAACCTCTGACCCTTTAATTTAGGAGACTATGATGGCAGATCTAACAACATCAGAACTTTATAAAATTCAATTTCCGGATTCTACTGAAATCGGAGTAACTAATCCATCAGCTGCTCAATTAACATCATATATATCAATAGTTAGTGAAGTTATGCAACAGTATCTACAAAGAGACTTAGAGAGTAAATTAAGAAGTGAATGGCATAACACATTTGAAGATAACGTGGTTATACTTAATGAATATCCAGTTACACAAATATATGGTATTATAGGTGGTAAACAAGAATGGGCACAATTAGATTTATCTGATAGTGATGACGTTGTTTCATTAAATATGTACAATGATAGTGATAATGAACCTTCAATTGATATAATCACCAACATGGATACAATATTAGATACTCTACTTATTTCTGATTATGATACTATTGAAGACTTAATGATAGCTATTCAAGGAACGCTAGAATATGGTCCATTGACTGATGGTTCATCTTCTTCTTCACGAGATGTATATCCTCTTATATCATCCACTTACAGAATCAACAGTGTTTATGTAACACAAAATTTAGCTGGATTACAATCATTAAGTCAAACGCAGGGTAATAATAATTCTACATTTCAATTCTACGGTATTGATAAGAATAATAGTATATCATGGACTCGAGAAGATGATATAAATATCATATTAAATCAAAGAACTCGAGTAGGCTCTAATTCCGTTTTAATTCGATATGTTGCGGGTTATACCCTCCCAGTGACCACCGATATAGGAACATTACCTTATGGCATCAATGATGTTGTTAACAGAATAATTAACGGTATATTTATACATGATAGTGATCAAGGCCCTAACCTAAATTATCATAGTGAAAAACTAGGAAATGCTTCATACACCAACTGGGATTATATGCAAGCAATGAATAGCACATTTATAATTGGATTGATAGATAGATATAAGAGTCAGTTGGATATGTATCGTAAAAAAGATGTAGCGTTCTACTAATAGGAGATCATTATGAGTATTTTAAGTCTATTAAAGAATACAATGTTGATATATCAAACAGTAATATCAGTTGATGAATATGGTGGTGATGATACTGCATGGGTATTAATCAATAGTTATCGTTGTAGAATTGAAGAGTTGAATAGAGATCGAAATGAATATCTTGGTAGAGATAATACTGAGGCAACTCATAGATTATATACAATTCCATCTGCAAAAGATGATTTAACACACGAAAGTCGTATTGTAGTTGGAACTAAAACCTTTGAAATAGTTCAATACGAGAATCTACATCCAATTATATCAAATTCAAAACTAAGACACATTGAGATGTATCTTAAATGGATGGAACAGGTTCCAACAATATAGGAAACACATGTCTATACATCATCTTCTACAGGATACCGCAGTTATATATGTACCAACTATCGGAGTTGATGCATATGGTGGTGATAACACTGTGTGGACTGAATCTGAGACCTTCAAGTGTCGTTTAGAAGAAATCAGAAGAGGCAGAAAAGAAACTCTGGGTCGTGATAATACTAGATCAACTCACAGAATCTATTGTAATTCATCTGTACTATCATATTTATCTCTAAAAGATGTATTATATTCAGATAATGAATTCTATGAAATAGTAAATTTCGAAGATCTAGATCCCATAATCAATAACTCAAGATTGCTTCATCTTGAAATCTATGTGAAGTGGATAAAAAGTGGTCTTGATGTAGATCTCGCCACATTACAAGTAACTCCACTGAATCATACATTTTCTAATCAAGATCCTAATGATATTACTTATTTTGATTTTGTAGTTGAAAATATAGGTTCAGGTACATTAGTTGGTGGTGCTACATTAACAGATAGTACAGTATTCTTAATGGTAACATCAGATCCTACATACAGTTTAACTGCTGGTCAAACAAAAACTATTCAAATAAGTGTTTCTTCAGATACAGCTGGTGACTTCTCTGATATTCTTGTGTTTACTGGTGGCATAGGTCATACCGCAGATGTAGATATAACAATAGATAGTGGACCATTTACATTTACAGATAATTTTGATAATGACAGCTATATAAACATATTAGATGGGGATGAGGTGATATAATGTCTTTACGCAATTTAACAGATGATAATACTCTAGAATTTAATGGGACTAGTGATGTTGTAGATGTTGGTAATGGAACTGACCTTGATATAATATCGTCCAGTTTTTCGTTTTCTTCGTGGGTTAATCCTGATGCTCTTGCTTCTGAATGTATATTTGGAAAATTTGGAGGAGGAATTACCGATTCTTATCTTATTAGGTTAAATGCTGCAAATATAGAATTAAGGTATTATAATGGAACTGATAGATTGTCAATATACTCTGCGAGTGGAGTTGCGGTAAACGAATGGAGTCAAATAGTAATTACTGGAGATGGTAGTGATTTGACATTTTACATAAACGGAAAATTGATAAGCACAGACGCTACGTTAGGTTCATTTACAGATACCAATGTAAGCTCTTATATCGGTGCATATAATTCCAGTGGTGGATTCTTCGACGGTAAAATCTCCCAAGTAAAACTATGGAACAGAGCACTAACATCAACGAAAATAGCTAATCTCTATAAAACTGGAGATGTAGAAGATACCACAGGACAAATAGGCTATTGGAAATTAGATGAAGGAACAGGAACATCTATAGCAGATACATGGGGAGTAAATACAGGAACACTCACTGGGGGAACATGGCATAAAGAAACATTCAGTTCACAAAGAGGACAAGCAATATCTACTGATTTACTTGATACTTTAGG
>Ga0307928_10002311_pt1 | contig 14688 bp, 16 predicted proteins | sample AceLakmetagen232_FD_201815 | JGI IMG/M metagenome (GOLD analysis project Ga0307928, IMG submission 201815) | Saline water microbial communities from Ace Lake, Antarctica - #232 | ecosystem: Environmental > Aquatic > Non-marine Saline and Alkaline > Saline | place: Antarctica: Ace Lake... | reverse complement strand
CAGGACTGACTTGCTCCGGTCATGCCTCTCCTTTTCGCCAGGCCCGTCAACGAAGCCTAAGTCCCAACGGTCGGGCAGCACGGCAGGGTAGCCTTCCTCGTAATCGCAGAGCACGACCTCAAAGCCCGCCGCCTTGTAAATGTCGGCGAACTGTTGCTGCGTCTCAAGCGAAATGACATGCAGGCCGACCGCCACCATGAGTTCCGTGCTCAGGCCGCAACCGTATTCCAGCACGGTCTGCACATGATAAGCCTGTATGACCTTCTCCCAAACGAAGCGCCAGTCTGCAGGAGCGAACCCTCCGCCGCCTCCCCAGTTGATATTCAGCTTGTCAAACTCGTAAGCCATTGCAGCACGGCCCCCTCTTGATACTCGTTGACATTCAGGCTCGGAATGTCCAGTTGCGTGTAGCTGCTTACCTTGTGCTGGTTCTCCAGGTACAGCGTCCTATCTGGCATGATAGACATGGCTGCCACAAGCGGCCCGCTTGCCACGCCGATGAAAGCATGGCATCGCTGCAGCAGTCCGAAGAGGCTGCTCAGGCGCGGTTGACACTCGCGCATGGTCGCGGTGACGCACGGGTACTGGGCATTGACGGGGTTATGGAAGACATGCTGGAAATGCGCCTCTAAGGGTTGCTTGCCCGCCGCTAGTACTTCCCCCCATATCTGCGCCGCAATCGCCTCAGGGACGTTCACAGAGCCGGGGAGGGCCGTCCCCTGCCAGTGTACTGCTACTAGCGGGCTTTCGCAGGTCGGCAACTGTGCTACTGCTGTCACCGGCGGGATGCCGAGTTCGTCAACGCAGCACTTGGCGGGCTTGGTCAACTCGCCACCCTCGGACATCGGAAAGTCCAGCGAGAACACGATGTCATACCCCTCCGCGTCCTTGTCGGATACCGAGGCCCATATTTCCTCCTGCCCGCTTTCGACGTACAGGTCAATGTGCGTCTGCGGGTAGAGTGCGCGCAAGGAGTCCAGGCAGGGCATGAACATAATCGTGTCGCCCAGGCCATGCCCGAACCGGATAAGGACATGCTGGCCTGGCTGCAGATACTCGGCGAGCTTCTTCTCTGAAAAGTCAGTTATCATGGTGCGGCCCCCTCTTTCACTTACTCGTCCAATTTCTGTATTGTGCTATCAATCCAGTTGCGCATGTTATTGAAGGCAAGCGTCGCCTCGTGGGTCCGATATGCGAGTTGGTCTGTCAGGGACATATTCCCGATACTGGCCTCGCTGCTACCGGATGGGCAGCCAGGTTCCTGAAGTGGCGCGAAGCGATGCCGATGGGCCTTATCTAATGATATGCGCACACAGCCACTAAGAATGAATCTGACGAAATTCATGTGGTTGCGCAATGCCTGCTCAAGTTCTGGCGCGAGTTCTTCTTCGGGCGGTTTGCAACTGCGGCTTCGCGTAGAATCTGGCGTATCCATTAGTGGTGCCCCCTATTTCGGCCAATCAACATTTAGCTTCCATTGCGTATTGAAGAACCGATATACCCACTGCCAGAGCAGCGTGTTATGCTCGGCTATCTCCTGCGCCTCGCCTGCAAGCTGAGCGACCTCGCGCGCCCTGTGCCCCTCCTGCCACCAGCGCTTGTGAAAGACGAACACTCGTTCGCGATTGGCGTACAAGTAGAACTTGCCTCCGAAGCAAGGCTTGTCATTCTTCTGGTGGAGGGTAGAGTAGAAGTGATTGTTCAACCAGAGGCTGTCGGGCAGCAGCACCACGTCTGGCAATGCCCCCGCTTCGTCCAGTGCGTAGTAGAGTGCGGGCATGTCATCTATGCCAGTGCCGCTGCTGATTTCTATGGTGCGTTGGAATATCCCTTGGCAAAGGAATGGCTGCAAAAACATCGGCATGTTTGCTATCGGCACCGCGTTGGTATGGTGGCGCTCCTTGTAAGTGAATGTGTCGGTGCCGAGAACATTGTGCGCCGCCAGTATCAACCCCGTCTGCGCGGCTATCTGAAACTGGTGCATGATGTTATTGACTAGCCCGCAGTCGGCGTCGAGCAGCATGATAGCCTGGTACTTATCGGCTAACTGTGCGGCCCTGGCATAGCGGGCAAAGTGTAGCCGCCGCACACCCGACCACCCTTCCACTTTCACCGCGTCCAGTTCGTCAAGCTGCGTCACGTGTATGCCGAAGTCGAAGGTGCGCCGCGCTTCGTCAAAGTAGGCGTCGGGAATGTCATTCGTGATGACCTCGACATCGCAGGTATTCTCGTAGAAGTCGAGCGCATTCAGGATACCGTTGAGGCCAATAAGGTAGCCTTGCGAGGCGGGTATGACTAGCGCGTAGTCGCTCATGCTTGCCCCTCCGGCGTAGTATGGCAAGGGAACGCGGCAAGGCGCATTGCACCCGACAAGGTTAGCTCCTCGACTATACCAGCTATGGCATTCGGCGAGACGAAGGCAATCATTGTGCCCAGGTTTCCCCCTGGCGATTCAATATCAATAAAGCACTGTCCATCTTCGTCGTGAACGGTAACGGTTGCCGTCTTTATCGGATGCCCGTCAATTCTAGTGATGGGGCCTGTCGGAAAAGCTATCACAGTGCCTTCCCCCTATACCTGCATGGTACTATTTCCAAGCCTAGCTCCTGCAACGCAACAAACCTGTGCCCGCCCTCCCAAAGCTGCCAGCGCTCCCGCTTCCATTGTAGCGTCAATGGTATCCGCAGACCGTTGCGGGCGATGCTCTCCTTGAGCTGGGCTATCCGCTTGTGGCTGCCCTCTACATTCGGCCCATTCCACATAGCGCGAAGCTTGTCAGCGGCGTCTATGTCGGCCATGCGAAAGTCGGCGATTGGCAAGGGCTGCTCGTCCGCCGGCACCGCCCGCCGTGAGCAACGAAACAGGTAGAAGTCTGTCACCTCGCGGCCAGGATAGATGTCAACCAATGTCGGGTCACCGCTTGCCCCCAACTCAGTTATCACGTCAAAGGTCATCCAGGTCTCAAGCAAGCCTTTATACATGGCAGGCGAGGTCTTGAAGTTGCTCTCGAAGAACAATACGCTGTCGGCGGCACGGTCAACCAACTGCAAGAAGGCGTCGCGGTCGCCCTTGATGTGAGTGTGAACCGCGCAGGCGAAGACTATATCAAAGCCCTCCATTGCCAATTCGCGGAACTCTTCGCTTTCGACATCCATCTGGCGGAAGTCAATGTCAAGCCCCTCCGCCTCCGCAAGCCGCCGCGCAACGTTTATGACCTCGCCCTTGTCAACGCCGATAACCTCAGCAGCCCCGCGCTGCTTAGCTTCCCTTGCAAACAGGCCCGCGTTGCAGCCGATGTCCAAGACGCGCTTGTCCTTGATGCAAAGCCAGTCAATCATGCGCAGGCGTTTGTCACTGCGCGCGCCCTTGCGGATTAGCTCGCCATTGAGGTACAGGCATTGATAGTTGTCATGGCCGGTGAGGTCAATGGTCATTTATTCCGCCCTCTGCAATCCTGGCTTCTGGCCGCCGCGCGAGACTTCCCTGAACTCTTCCATCCGCCGCTCAAAGTCTTCCGTATCAATGGTCAGGCCCGCGCGCTTCGCCATTTCTTCCTGCATGTCAATCCACGTGCCGTGGCTGGTATGCAATTCAAATGCTAGCCACCCCTGGACAACGCCGTCAACAATTGGCAACTGCCCATACTTGATTGCGGCCCTCTTCATCCACTTCGGTATTGCCATCGCGTTGACCAAGGGCACGAAAACCTGCGCATCAAATATCTCCTGCGCTTCGTCCTTGTGCGCCCACCAATACTCCGGCGGCCTTTTCAAGCCAGCGCCTCCTCGACAAGCCCGCAGATAGCGTGGCCGAGTATCAGGTGGACTTCCTGAATGGTGGCTGCATTGTCAGCGTCAACAGTTATGGCATAGTCGCATAACTCTGCAAGGAGATTGCCAGGCTTGCCAGTGAACCCAACCGTAAATGCCTCTGCATTGTGGGCCTCGGGGATAGCGGCTAGGCAGTTCTCGGATGCGCCGCTGGTTGAAAGCAATACCAGTACGTCGCCTGCATTTAGTAGGGCAGCGGCCTGCCTACTAAATACCTCCCGATAGCCATAGTCATTGGCGATGGCAGTAAGTATCGCGATGTCGGCAGTAAATGAGATTGCCGGAAATGGTTCGCGCTCACGGGCGAAGCGCCCGACGAACTCGGCGGCCAGGTGTTGCGCCTGTGCCGCGCTGCCTCCGTTGCCGCAGAATGCGACCTTATGGCCGTCTGCAATTGCTATGGCAATCATATTGCTAATGGAGCGCACCTCAGTCTCATAGCGTAACGCCTGTGCGCCAGTCAGTATATTACTGGCAAGCGGAAAGCTCGCTATCATTTCCTCGGCCCCCAGTTCAACCTGCCGCCTTCGTAATAACTCAGCACCGCGTCGGCTACCCACTCCGGCTTTATCATCCGGTAGCACTTGGGATACCCGTCCACCATCTGCGCGCAGTCCTCAGGCTTGCTCTTCCAGCAGCCATCCCAAGCCGCGCAGGACATGCTGCCCACCATGCTCAGGAAGCGATGATTCGGGTAGGCTTGCCAGCGTATCGGCTCGGTTGCCGCCGCCACTACCACGCAAGGCGCTTCGTAAGCCGCTGCCAGTACCATCGGGAAGCTAATCGGGGAAATGATACCATCCGCCCACCAGCCCAACCGTATCAACTGGCGCAGGTCGGTTTTGCCGATTAGGTTGAGCACGTTGCTGCCCTCGAGCGGCGGATGGATATGGTCGGCATGCCCGATCTGCACGAACTTGAGCGGGCAGCTTATCCGCAGAATGTCCATGACCTCCTGATAGTAGGGGTACTGCTTGAGCGGCGCGTCCTCCTTGTGCCCGGCGTCAATCAGCCAGAACTTGCCACGGTAGCCGAACTCGACCTCTACCTGGTTTATCCAACCTTCCTCTTCCTTGGATAGCCAGATTTCGGGGCGCAGGCCGGTCTTGGTTATCTTGACGCTCAGCTTGTTTTCAAGGTCCTCGCGAAACGCATCCGAGAAGTGCTGCCCGCTCCAGCCACACTGATGAATACCATCATAGGTAGCCGCTATATGGCGCACCTCGGAATCATCATCTTCTAGGTGCGTTAGGCGCGGACTGTTCTCAAAGATTTCGGGGCAGGGGCTGCGAACGTCAATCGCCCATTCGGGATAGGTTAGCTTCAAGTCGCCTAGCGCCCGCGTGAACATCAGCACGTCGCCAGGCGCTTGATGCTGCGAAATAATGACCTTGCGGACAGGTGATGCAACTTGGATAGGCGCTGCTTGCCCCCTGCGCTCTCGGTTCTCAGCGTTGAGTTCTTTATTGTTCTCGGCGCGGCTATTCTTCCACGGCTGCTCTGGCGAAACGCCTTGGGGTTTTATGTGCGGCTTAGATGTTTCGGGCGCTTTCTTTTCTTCGGTTGTTGCCATTCTTGCTTCCCCCTGTTGGTTGCTCCTCATGGCTGTCCCGGCGACTGGCCTTGCGAAATGATTACTCTGCGCTTGCCCCCCATATCATTCCCCCTACTCTTTCTCCTGCCAGTGGATGCAACCGAACTTGCGGCCTGTGTATATGCTTGGCGGTGACCACGGGTCATCTATCTCTACATAGACGTGCTCAAGGCTCGGCGGCCCTGGCCAGTCCCGCCGTAGAAATGCCTCGCACCCTCCGAAGCCCACGGTATCTCGCGTGGCTGCTTTGGTGAGCTTTCGCACTTGCCAGAACCTGCATGTTTCGCAGTGCTTGCCCCCCATTGGCTTCACTCTCCGTAGGTTGCTGCCCGCCCGTCAATTGCGCGCTTGTAGTCTAGCAGGTCTTGGGCAACGTTCGGCGGCAACTCATCGCCCCAAATCTTGTGTGCCCTTGCGAGGAATTCATCGTAGAAGTCTTCTGCAATCTCCCGAAAGCCCTCTTCCGCGAGGACTTCCGGCTTGTCGCCCTGCTTCTTTAGGGCGTCAAGTGTTTCTGCTTGATACTCTGCCAAGGATTTTGCCCAAATCGCAATGAATACAAGGCCGAGGTAGTAGGCGATAGTGCTGCCAAGATGGGTTTCGCCAGATATGACTGATGCAATTACCAGCCCCCAGAAGAAAAAGCCAAGTGCGCCTACGAGCCAACTCATGTTTGTTTCCCCCATGCCTTCGCTTGAGCATCGGCAGTTGCAATCGCGTCTTTTTTTGAGAGGTTGCCGAGGGTAGTGTGAGCCCCATGACTATAATCGGCGGAATCGATACTATAGCCCCAGCCGTTAGCCTGCCTGAATATTTCGACATGACAGCCATAAGCCTCAAAGTAGGTAAAGCTAACATCCCTCCAGCCGAGCCTTCGCGTCCACGCCTCAGGGTATTCGGGTTCGGGCGCTGGCTCGGCTTCCTCTGCAACGCGGGGCATACCGGCCTTCTCGCAGGCGGCGCGGAGTTCGGCAACGGTCATGTCAGCATATAGGCCCCAACCAGTATCCTGCCAGCTATCAGTATTAGTAGAAAAGTACAAGCCCGATATGATTGGCGTATCAAGGGGAGACATACGAATACCCGTAACCCTGCGCCACTTCATATCACCGCACTTGCAAGACAGCACCACCACTGGCGGCTCGGCACCAGGGCATGACCACTCGGCACCCCATGCTTCGCGGGCTATGGCGGTGATTTCGGCAGGGGATTCGGCCATGTAGGCAACCTCGTACGCACACCCGTCCCGACTCATGCAATGACCGAAAACGCTAGCCCCAGAAAATGGTCTGTCCTGCTCAATCTTCTCAATAATAGAAAAGTTACACGTCATATTTGAGCGATAGTTATGCAGCGTCACCGTCGGCGGGTCTGGCTCGACTGGCTCCAGCGGGAATGGCCAGAGAGTATCAAGCTCTATTGATACTCCATCATTCGTACTACTACAGGTTGTCATAGTATTAGCCCAGTAGTGTTGGCCGCCTATGACCACCTCGATAGAACCCTTTGGCATTGCCACCTGTCAGTCCCCCTTCTGAAACACCGCCGAATAAATGTCCTAGCGAAATGGGCCGCTGAACTGTTCCCATAACAGCTTGTCAATACTAGCGCCATTGGCTATTTTCTCTTCGTATAAAAAAAGCATCAGGAGGGCAATAAACGCATAGAATAGAAAAAGAGCTGCCATTCCCAGTATAACAAGAGACGGCACTGAGGCGTGGATGCCGGTATCTGCTGCCTCGAATTGCGCTATGCAAATCGCCATAAAGAACGGTATTAGATAGACTGCAGCAACAAGTATCCGCCGAATACTTTGGAATACGAACTCGAAGACAGGATGTACTTTTACTTCCATATCAGTCATGGCCGCCCCCCTTCCGAAACACCGCGCTGTAAATGTCCTCCCGCACTACCTCTTCGGGCCTGCCTTCCTTCACGCGCACGAACCCCCGCACGGCAAAGAACTGCTCGAGGCTCTTGCGGGTGAAGTAATGGATGTGTTCATTTTCCCTATACTTGTTATGCTTCCAATTTTCTATATCCTTGCCATCGGGCAGCATCGGCACAGACACAGCTACATGGTCAGTCATATTGAACACGGGATTGAGCACAAGCGGGTTCGGAACGTGTTCAAGCACGTCGAAGAAGCATAGGCAATCATAGTGGGGGTGGATGATACCAGTCTGCGGATACGGTTCCCCGTTCTCCATCCTGCCCACATCAAACGAGTCAACCGTCACACCGTCCGGTGCGAACTTGGCAAGAAAGCCTAAGCCGCAACCGTAGTCAAGCACCACGCGGAAGCCGAACTCTGCAACGAAGTCCCACCTGGCGCGGTTGATTAGCTCGGCAGTCTCTTCGTACTTGCGGCTGCGCATGAGTTCCAGATAGGCTTCGTCGTAGGGGAACCTACTCATATCGCAGATTAGTGTATAGACTGCAGCCAGATTTGTCAAGGCCTAAATTGTCAAAGTGCAAGCCTAGCTCGGCGTACGCGTGATATTTATGCCCGCCTCGGTCATGGTTAGTGTCACGAGCAGCGTTACCCCGTCGGTATCATATATCTTGAGTGTCTGTCCTGTGCTATCTGTAATCGCCTTCCCGACCAAGGCTTGCCGGACAATCCGCAGAAGTTCGGCGAAGCTACCAGCGATACCATCATGGTCATCAACAAGCTCTTCCCACACTTGGTCAACTATCTCGTCTATGGCATCAGCCTTGAGCGCGGCGGCGTCAACAGAATTGGCAGCCAGCTTGACGCCGGTGGTGCCGGTATCATCTAGAATGTCAGCGACGGCATCAAAGGGGTCATGCTCGACAACGCGGATGTCGTGGAGGTATTGCGTATCGGTAGCCCCCACACATTTGAACTCTACGAAGCCGGCGGTGTTGATGTCGCTAGGATGGATAACCAGCGTATAGAGGTTCGCTTCCACCTGCACCGCACCGGAACCGGCACTGGCCGCGAAGGCCGCACCGTTCTTGCTCACCGTGATGGTCTGCGGCTCGGCGGTGCCGGCCACATAGTCAAGGGTATGCTTGACCACAGTAGCTTCGCTGCGCTGCAAGTCTCTGCCGATGCGCCGGTAGTAGGTTGCCATAAGCCGCCCATCCTATCTGAGGGAAGAAGCGGTGCCACCAGGGGCCGGGGGAAACCCCCGGCGACACCGCTGTACTGGTTGCTATGAACTAGAACAGGACGAGGAGGAACTGAATGACGAGGAGGAATAGCTCGAAGACGAGGAAGATAGACTTGAGGAACTGCTTGAGAAGGAAGAACTGCTCTCCGAACTGGACGAGGAACTGAACGAAGAACTGCTCTCTGAGCTGCTGCTGAAGGATGACGAAGAAGAACTTGACGATGAGCTGCTGAAGAAGAAGTCGGGCAGGTCAACCGCCTCGTCGCCATGCTCCAGCGTCACTATCTCAATGCCGCCGCTCGCTGTATTCCACTGCTGTACCTGCACGACCAGAATCTCGTCATCGGTCGCATAGTCGGGGAAGTTGATGTCGAGTTCGCGAATCTTCCCGTGCGTCACTACGGTCGTGTGCATGACGCTGCCCGCTGTCGAGGCCTTGGTCATGCGTGAATCGTAGGGGCCGAGCAGCATACCTGTTACCATCGGTATCTGCCAACTGGAGGGTACTACTGCCGTGAGCGTGGTGCAGCAGTTCTCCATCACCTCTACCCAATCGCCGACTTGGAGGCCTGCTGTGGCCGCTACTGTAATCACGTTGGTCGTGTAATTGATTGCCGTGATTATGGCGAGGTTCACACCGCCGCCGGTCGCTGGCCCTGCCGAATCAATGCTGATTATGTGGTCGCTTTCATGGAAGGGGTCAGCATCAACGACGGTAAAGTTGAGGCCATCCACATTCACGTCAGTAACCAGCACGCGGCGAATCGGCATCCATATCCCGTGGTCATGGGTATTCGCGCCTACCTCTACACTGGTATAGCGCACGGGCGCCATCGGGGTCGTTCGGGGAATAATGAACTCGTCATTGTCCAGAGGGTCACGGGCATCGCTGCCTACCGTGATGCCGAGGGTGCGGTCAATGGCCCGGAAGACATCGCCGAGTTCTAGTTCGTCGGAGTCGTACACGAAGTCATAAGGCATGTCTCTTTCACCTCCTCAGTCGTGGGTTGGTTGTTATGAGTCCAGGTATCCGTTGCTGATAATTCGCATCCATTGCAAACTCCATCCGTGGTCTTCTGTCCAGAGGCCTTGTGATATGATTGCCTTGAGGTCGAGGGTGCCGTGAACGTCGGATATGCCGGCGGTGCCTGCGCCGCCTTCGCTATCGCCCGCAACTCCGAGAGAGGCCACGGACTGCTTGCGGGGTTCGGCCTGGCTTGCGATGGCGCGGCGGATAAAGCTGGGGGTGCGCTGCCTGTCAAGTGGCATGGCTATGGCTCCTCCACTATGACGCCCTCGAAGTCTTGCGAGAAGTCTGAGCCTCCGCGCCCGCACCGCCAGGTCTTGCGCGTAATCTTGAATATGGTATTGTTCGGCACGGCCATGTTGCTTGATTGCACCCGCACGTAATTGTCGGGCATGAGTTCGGGGTGCGCCCTGCTTGTCCAGAAGACCATCTGCGCAAGCATCGCCCGCTGTGCCCATAACCGTTCGGCTACCTGCACGGCGTTATCACTGTCGGGAACCATGTCAACGCGCCACCAGTCGTCACCGATGAAGTCTGCAGCGGTCGGGTCGGTGATACTGAGGAAGTCCCATAGCATGTGTGCCGAGGCAGTCCAGCCGGAACCGGCCATGACATAGACCACATTCGCGTAATCATCTAGCGAGCGGGCGGCGCGGAAGCTGTAAATGATTTCGTCTTCAACTGCGGTGTCGTCGTCGAGCGTCCAGTCGAAGGCTCCTGGCGTGTGTACCAGGCGCGGGCGCAGGAAGTAGTCGCCGTCTTGGTCAACGCCCCATTCCAGGTCGCGCGTCTCGCACATCGTATCAAGCGCAGAAATGAGTGCGGTCTCGAACTTGAACTTGAGCAGGCGTTCGCTTTTGGGGTTGCCGATGGGGAAGTAGTAGTCATCGCCCATCGCGGCAGGCGTGATATCTGCGTGAATAGCTATCATGCTGTTAGGGACGCCCGCGCAATTGAGCAGGTACTTGAAGGCTACGTCCACCGCCCAACCCTCGAAGCTGCAAACGTGCTTGACCGTCTTGTGCTGCAAGCGGGCTTCGATACCGTCGGCGCAGTGGATGGTCGCGGTCACGCGGTCGGGCGCGCTCTTCTCAAACTCAGGCGGCAGGATATAGCCGGTGTGTTCGCGGTAGAAGGTGGCGGCGGCGGCTGTCTCTTTGAGCCCGACTTCAAGCGTTACTTTGCCATTCGGCGGCAGTGCTGGCAGTGCAAAGCCGGTCTTGGCCTCTACTACTACCTCCGCAGTCGCCCCGCGCCACCTGTCGGTTAGGCTGCCACTAGCCTCACGTACCCGCAGTTGGTCATTGCCTACCGAGGTTACGGGTGCGCTGCTGGCCGCGCCGATGGTGGGAGTGCGGTATTCCTGGCAGTTGTAGAAGACGGCGCGGGTGGTGCCTGGGCCGGTGAAGTTCAAGCGCGGCTTGCTCACGCCTGGGCCGCTGTCGGGGTGCTCGGCGGCGGTGATGGCAGTCCCCGCAGGCGTCGTGTCTATCAGGTTGTAATTGACTGCCTGCGCCCAAGGCGGGTCGGCGGCAAGCATCCATGTGTGCGCGTCAAGGTTCACGTCGGTCGGGTACGTCAACTGCGCCATTAGGAAGCTGGCAGTGTGGCCGCAAACCTCCACCTGTATCGGGCCTGTCGGCAGGGCAAACTCCACTTCCCTGCCTAGCGCGTCAATCCAGTTGCCTGTGTATGCCCAGGTCTGCGAGGAGCTGCTGAAGTTGACTAGCATCCAGCCGTCGGTATATTCGACCTTGAGCACTTGGGTGCGGTATTCTTCGCCCTCAGCCTGCGTCTGCTGCGGTGCGCCACCACTGCGAAACTCGTCAATGATTGTCCATTGTCCAGCGCCGAGGTCTTGGGGCCGCCCGACCAGGAACGGATGCTTTAGCTGGGCAGTCGCGTCGCCAGTCAAGCCACCCCAGAAATCGCCGCCGAGGCCGAGTGCGGGGAGAATAATCCCATAGTCGGGGGCAACGCCGTCGCCGCGAAAGAAAACAGCAAACACGGGTGGGTCAGAATCAGCGGTGTCAGCAGGATAGCGTCGGATATAGAAGAGCAGGTCGGGCGTGTAATTCGCGTTGCTACGCACAACCCCCCAATCGCCGGCGGCTATGCGGTCGGGCCGCCCGTCATAGTAATTCAGGAACTTGACCTTGAAGTTACCCGCCGCAGAAGTCTCGCGCCACAGGCCAGTTATCTGTGTCCAGTTGCCAATGACCATAGCCGTGCGCGGTGTACTGGCCGTCGGCGCAATCGCCTTCAGGGGGTTGATATACTCAAAGTGCCCGTCGTAATCCCAACCGTAAGCGCCGGCGAGGTCGGGTGTAAAAGTAGGATGACTCTCCTTCGGTTCGGCGGCAGGCCGGTCACGTGCAATTCCCCAAGTAGTCAGTCGCCCGTCGGCAAGTGGGCTGTCCACGGTCAGGTTGACTAGCGATTTGAATTGCAAGGCTGCCCCTCAAAGAAAAAGCCGCCGGCTTTTGCCGACGGCTATGTATGCAGAATTGTATGCAGTTGCGTCTATGCTCTAGGCTACCAGGTGCGGCCCGCTCCAAGCGTCCCCCATATTGAGGCTATGGAAGCTGTATATCTTTTCATCGGTGCTGTTGCGCGCCCCGACCACAAGCAGCCGCCCGTCACCGTGCATGTCAACCGCGTCATAGTCTCCGCTGGTGTCAACCGTAATCGCCGCAGAGAAGGTCGTGTACTCGGCGGTCATGTAGGCAATCTTTATATCATCGCCCTCTATCCAAGCGTACCAGGTAACTCCATCGGGATCTGTGTACACTCCGCACCTCTTGCCTTTGCCTCGGACTATCAGCCATGCCCATTCCCACTGGCGCGGATACAGGCGGGCGATGTCCGTATAGGTTCCTGTATTGACGCGGTATTCCCAATAAGTCGGGGCCGCGCCAGTATAATGATGGATTAGGTCGCCACCGCGCCCCCAGTAGGCGTGGCCGTCCGTGCTAATATCATCTGCATACAGGTCAAAGTCGTCCCCGCTGCCTGCTTCGCGCCGATAGACCTTGCCGCAACAGGAACTCGGCTTGCTGCTCAGTCCGTGGATGCCGCCCTGCACGCACAGTACCCCGTGCGGCGTGTAGCACAGGCCAGCCACGCCCCGCCACAGCCAACCGGAGAACCCGCACTGCACGCCTGCATAATCCTGATTCTCCACTACGTCGAAGGCATAGCCGATGCTGAGTACCGTTCCGTCGCCGTCCTTGTAAATGTTATCCCAATTGGCGGGTGTTGCCGCAGTCCATCCCTCGCCGCAGGCTTCAACGAGCCGCAGATACTTCTCCAGGGCATAGGCTACGCTTACATCCAGCGTGCCCTCTATCGGGTCATCGGTATAGACTTCCTCCACGTCAGGGATAAGCTCTTCAAGGTCATCCTGCCAGGTGTGCCGCAGGTCAGAGCCGCTTGCCCGCAGCGCCAGCACGCAGCGCCCGTCAATGACGCCGCGCAGCCCGCCCCAGTTATAAGCGTGGTGGCATTGGTGCATGGTCGTCTGTGACAGTTGCAGTTCCGGCTCGATGCCCGCCGCCCCGTCAGAGCCTTGCACCTCAAATCCCGCGAATGTCCATGCTCCCACCGCACCTGCTGCAAAGATGACCTCTATCTGCGTTAAATGCTCCAGACGTGCAAACCCAGGATAGAGCAAATCAAAGTACACCGTGTCGCCATTGCGCTTCCCTGTGATCGTCAATGTTAGGCCGCTGGCTGACACATTCACTTCCACGTCCTTCATCGGCCAGGAATCGTACAGGTTGTCCTCGACGACTTCCGTGCTGTAAGTGAGCCGCAGTTGCGGCAGCGGTACGCCATCCCATCCCGCATCCGGTGCCGCTAGCAGCGTTGCGTAGCGGTGCGTACCCCACCATGTAACGTCAACTCCCGCGTGGCCCCCACCCATGCAATCGGTATCACTCCAGCCGGCAGGCCAACCTCCGGGCACTGCGGTATTGTTGCGGTGATAGAAGTAAGACTCGGCGAACGCCCCGCCCGCCTGTGCTGCAATCATTGCGGCGTTGCGTTCAAAGTAGGGGTCAATCAGTGGCCCACGCTTCAGTGTGCCTCCACCAGCAGGCACGGTAAATGTCACCGCTGCTGCTGTGCCTACCTCGCCCCCTACCAAAGCGAAGTCGTCACTTTCCCACGCCGAGACCCGTACTCCAGTTGTACCCGACAGGTCAACATCCACAGCCTCAAAGGTTACATCCAAGTCAAAATAGGGGCTGCTGGCGCAGTCGGTTGAATTGCAGCCGCCCACGTGGAGAGGTATCACCGGAACCCCACCAGGTCGCGTCAGTGTCTCCGGCAGCTTATTCTCCCGCCCGGCCTTCCGGTCAACCAGCAACGTTGCCCCGCCGAGGGCAGGCGACCACGCCTCAAATTCATCCTCGTATCCCTCTTTCTTATCCCATGATGCGTAGGGGCTAATGCGCTGTGCGTAGGGGGTGAATAGCGCGTGTAGCTGGCTCTGCGTGAGCGGCGCACTCGTGCCATCCTGAAACTCTTCCTCATCGCTTATCCAATCTGTCTCACTTGGTGCGGGCCAGCCGGATATGTATGGCACCTTGCGAAGGCTGTGTGGCCGGAGTTGCGATCCGCAGAAGGGGCAGTAGGCGTCCAGCGGGTTCCACAGCGCCGACCAGGTGCTCGTCTCCATGTCGTACACTGGCCCCGCCCATTTCAGGTAGTAGCCTGGCACCGCGTCACAGATGGGGTCAATGCCGTACTCGAAGAACGGGCTATTCTGTCGCTCCCAGACAGGGCAGGCAGCGTAGCCGTCCCACAGCCAGTGCAGTTGACTGTCATAGGGGTTCGGTATTTCGACCCCGTGCTCATCCGAGGCGCGCGGCCCTGTCCAACCCCAAGGCACTAGGCCCATCTCGCGGAGGTCGAGGATGCGAGGGATAGAGTTTCCACCACCGTTAGCAGTATCGGATACACTCAAACCATCTACATCTGCCCAAAATTCCAGAGCGTTGCCATTGCCGATGATGGCATGGGGGCCACCTTTGTTCAATGGCGCATGATACTGCTCGATGGCAGTGAAGTCCCAAGGCGCCTCGCTTGAATTGA
>Ga0307928_10002310_pt1 | contig 14689 bp, 35 predicted proteins | sample AceLakmetagen232_FD_201815 | JGI IMG/M metagenome (GOLD analysis project Ga0307928, IMG submission 201815) | Saline water microbial communities from Ace Lake, Antarctica - #232 | ecosystem: Environmental > Aquatic > Non-marine Saline and Alkaline > Saline | place: Antarctica: Ace Lake... | reverse complement strand
GTTAGATACGAAACGTACACAGTCACAAATTTGAAGAACGGAAAAAGTGTTGATGTATTTATAAATGATTTTGGGCCGGAGGAGTGGACAGGCAGAGAAATAGATTTAAGCAGTCATGCATTTGGTCAAATAGCAGATTTAAGTTTAGGATTAATAAATGTTAAAATAGAAAAATTATGTTCGACAAAATAACAATTCTTCCAGAAGAAGATGGCTATGTAGCCAAAATAGAAAAAGGAACTGATGTATATTACATTAGAGGCACTTTTTCTGATGTTATTGTTAAGATACTAACTCACCCATTATTCGGGTATAAAGTAAAAAAAATATGATAATATTTATATCAATAATGTTAATTTTATTAGGTACGAGGGGTGGTGGACCTAGTCCGTTGGATGAAAAACCAAATACAGCCACACTTGTCTTTTTAGCTGGTATAATTTGCCTTGTAATATCTTTAAAATAAATATGAAAATAATACTACATCTCTGTGCTGATACTGGAAGCGACACAAAACCATATAGGGACGCTGGATATAATGTTGTTTTAGTTGGTAGTAAAATAGGAGTAGAAAATTATCACCCACCAAAAGATGTTTATGGAATAATAGCTAACCCTCCTTGCACTAATTTTTCATCAGTAAGAACCAGTCCTAAAATTCCAAGAAATGAAGAAGAAGGAATGAGGCTTGTAAAAGAATGCCAAAGAATAATACAAGAAGCTGGTGATGTTAAATTCTGGGTAATTGAAAACCCTGCTACTGGGCTTTTAAAAAAGTATCTAGGCAAACCTAAATTTACTTATCAGCCTTGGCAATTCGGTAGCCCTTGGACTAAGAGAACTGCTTTATGGGGTAAGTTTAACGAACCAAAACTATTATTTAAAAAGTGGGAAGATATTACCGTAAACCCCAATCTTTATATAAGACCAGGGAGAGATAAATGTAATATGGTTTACTTACATAAAAGTTCAATTAAATATATACCAGAGTTTTCTTGTTTTAAAGTTGATAACGATATGGATTTTAGGTCTTTATGTTCACAAAATTTTGCTAAAGAGTTTTATAAAATAAATAAATAATAGAACACTTTAAAATTAACTAATATGATAACCATAAAAATAAATAACAATTTACATTATAGTATATCAAGAATTGGTGAGCCTAGTTTAAGACTTTGGAATGAAAAAGCAAAGGTAAGTCTTTTTAAAAGATTTTTAGGATTTTATATAATTAAATATAACCTTAAATAACTTAACCTTTGTTTATTGAAATTGATTAGTTTGCAGGATGCTGAGAAATAATCAATACTCAGCCAAGCCTTTGTAAAAGGGTTGGGTTAAACATCCACACAAGCTAATCTATTCTAGTAAATAACTACACTTTAAAATTAACTAATATGAGCAACATTTATATCAACCCCTCAGCTTAAATTTAGCTTTAAAAAGCCTTATTCTATAAAAGACTTAGTAGTAGATAATATGAATATATGAACAAAATAATACAAGGAGATGCTTTAGCTGTTCTTAAAACTTTAGATAGTGAAAGTATTGATATGGTAATGACTTCTCCTCCCTATTGGGCATTAAGAGATTATGGAGTAGACGGACAGTTAGGGTTAGAACCAACTTTTCAAGAATATATAAATAAACTTTGTGATATTTTTGATGAAGTAAAAAGAGTTTTAAAACCAGAGGGAACTTGTTGGGTTAATATAGGAGATACTTATTCCGGCAACAAAGAAGGAAAAACCGACAACAAGGTAAGTAGTTATTTAAAAAATGAGTCTAAGGGAATAAAGAAGAAAGCTACAATAAAAGAAAAATGTTTGTGTCAAATCCCATCTCGTTTCGCAATAGAAATGACTAATAGGGGTTGGATATTAAGAAATGAGATAATCTGGTATAAGCGTAATTGTATGCCTTCATCAGTTAAGGATAGATTTACAGTAGATTTTGAAAAGATATTTTTCTTTAGTAAGAATAAGAACTATTATTTTAAAACTCAATATGAGAAATTTCAATCTAAACCAGATGATATAAATAAAAAAAGAAATAAGGGTGCAGAAAATTTTGCAAAGAAAGCTGGTGGAAAATTAGGACCACAAATAAGTGAAGGCATAAGAGATTGGTATAAATATGGTGAAAGAAATAAACGATGTGTCTGGACTATAAATACTAAAGGATATAAAGAAGCTCACTTTGCAGTTTATCCTGAAGAACTTTGTATAACTCCAATTAAGGCAGGTTGTCCACCAAAAGGAATTGTGCTTGATATATTTTTTGGAGCAGGAACAACAGGAAAAGTAGCTCAAGACTTAGGAAGAAATTATTTAGGGATAGAACTAAACTCTAAATATATTAAAATAGCAGAAGAAAGATTAAGACAGAAAAGCCTCTTATAGATAAACTGTGGATAAACCCTTAAATTTTAAAGATTAAAAAAACATTGCCTGTTAGTAACTCATATAAGCCAATGAATATAGGGGTTATAAATGCTTGACTTTATTATAAATATAATATATACTATAAGAGTAAGTAATTAAACGACAAATATGAAAGAAAAGAAATTTATTCTAAGTTTTGCTGGAAATAAAGTAGAACTTCACAAAAAACTAAAATCTTATTGCGTAGAAGCTGAAGAAACAATGAATGGACATATTCTTGAACTGATAGAAAAGGATATGAAAAAAAGGCTACCTCTTCGGAGGGTTTAGGCAAAGGGGGATTGATTGGAAATGGTAAATCTAATTATATCCTCCTAAACCTTATAAAATTATGAAATGGAATAATACACTAGGAATAGAGTGGAGATTTAGAACTAAAGGACAGATGATCAAAAGAGCGATCATAAACACACCATTTATTATTCTATGCCTTTACTTACTAATTTATTACTAAAGATATGAACAAAGATTATAGAAAAAATCAAAAAGTTATAGCAACATTTAAGTTAGAAGACAAAGGACAAGACTTTACGGAATTAGATATATTAGAAAATGGAGTAATACTTGGCAATAGTATTATGTTTAGAGATGGAAGAATAACGATGATAGGTGTTGGAACATTGGACGGAAAAGAATATTGGACATTCAATGAAATGAAAAAAGATTTGAAAGATAGACCACTAGCTACATTCTATATTTATATAAAAAATACAGAGGAGAAAGAACCTTTACCCTGGAAAGCTGAAACTTTAATTTATAGAATTATAGATGTAAAAAAAGCTATAAAATCAGATAGATTTATAATTTAAATAAAAATAAAAATGAAAACAAAAATCATTAAAATCATTCCATTAGTATGTTTCATATTAGTGGCAGCAGTAGTCTTGGATGTAGTATTTATAAAAACAACTTTCTTCATCCTTAATCCAGTTCCTACTTATGGAATTGCAGAAGTTAATGCTCAAGAGATAAAAACATACAAATACAACGAGCAAGTTCCAGTAGAAGTGATTAAGGAAGAGATAAGAAAGCAAGCTAGAGTATTTGGAATAGACGAAGAATTTATGATAACTCTAATACTTTAATCGGATTAGGAATAAATAAAGAATGTAGAAATTTTATAAAAAAGATAAAGAGTTTGAATTTTAAATCAAATAATAACTAATATGAAATACCTAATTGGCTTTATAATTGGAGTAGCGATAGCAGTAGCAGGAGGAGCTTATGCTGTTGATGTCAGAGTTGAAGTTAAGGAAAACCCCTGTAATGTAGCAATGGCAGAGGCTAAAAAGATTTTACAATTAATAAAATAATTTTATGCGAATAAAAGATTTAAAAGAAGAGTTAAAAAACTATCCTGATAATGTAGAGGTAAGTTTTAAATTAGTACCTAATAGTGGAATATCAGAGGACACAGACGAACTAGACGAGCCTATCAAGTGGTTAGGTGAAATATACACGGGAGGGCTAGACGACGAAGAGCCTTTTTTAGAAATTGGGTTAGAATTTATTAATAAAAAACTTTAGGTAAAAACGGATATAAATAAATTACATTTTTTAAAAATAATAAAAATATATGTTAAGTTTATTAACCGACATAAAAGACAAAAAAATATTAATTAGAATGACTGATATTGTATTAGAAGATAAAGAGTCAGAAACATTAACGTCTGTAACTATTGCTTGTGTTATAGACAATGCCGAGAGTTTGTTCGGAAAAATGGGATATTATTCCGATGGTAAATTTACAGGAATAACTAGAATGAGGGAGGCATACGATAGAGTTGAAGAATTTAAAAAGGAACTATTATTCAGAAGTTATGAAGAAATTGCAGAAAGCATTTTTAAATCGTGCCAACAAGATAGACCCTTAGAAGAAATAGAGCAATATATTATTGATAATTTAAAATAACAACACTTACTATATGAAAGAAGGTGGAAAATTAGCTGGTGGAAAATCAGCTAATACAATGGCTTTCGCTTGGTTTGTTTGGGAAAAAGGATATACTGGAAAACCAATAATAGAATGGATTTAAAACCCCTTAATTTAAAATAAAGTAGAAGTAAAGTTAGTAAGCTATGGCGAGGGAAACATCGCTAACTGTCCAGTCTGTAAACGATTGGCTTATAGTGGAAAGTAAAAACAGTTGGCAGTCTGTATAAAACTGCCACTAAAATTGTTTATTAAAAGTTATATAGAGTGGTTGGCAATCGCAAGTTGCTATAACAATAAAAGGATAGAAACCTTAACTCGGCTAGCAGAGGGCTATATAAATAGGTGGCTGATACCATATACCCGGTACGCTCTATATAACTTCTAGTAAATAATATAAAAAAATATGGACAAATTAAAAGATAACTTTATAAGAGATATAACAAAGGTAGTTCCTATGCCAAAAAGTGAAGCTAAACAAAGACTCAATGAAATTATAGAATTAGAAAAAGAAAAAAGTTTTACAGAGGGAGCAAATCTTACTGGCAGAATAGCTACGGAGGAAATGGAGGAAATGGATGAAAAATTAAAAATCCCAAGAGAAGATATTAAGGTTGCATATACACTCAAGAACGGAAAGTTAGAGTTAGTAAAATAAATTTATGTCAATAAGAATGTCACCAGCAGAATGTAATAAAAAGTTTGGAACAAATTTTAAAATTGGAAAAAGTAAGTACAACAACAAAAAGACGATCATCGATGACAAGAAATTTGACAGCGAGAGCGAGGGGAAACTTTATTGGGATTTAAAACTTCAAGAGAAGCAGGGATTGATAGAAGCAGTTGATACTCAAGTGAAAGAAGAATTGTTTGCTTATGGAAAAAGCATTTGCAATTATTATGTTGATTTCTTGGTTTATCACAATGACGGAAGTAAAGAATACATCGAGCATAAAGCTACCGGAACGATCACTTCTACATGGCGCTTGAAATATAAAATGCTTCAAGCAAAATATGCGCATGATAAGAACGTAATTGTCACAACAAATTGGTATAAAGGATACCGGACAATCAAAAGAAAAAAATAGAAAAACTTATCCACAGAAAGAGTTTGACTTATTCCGACAGCTTGGTATAATATAAGTACATATTATTTTTAACATAAAATGAAAATGAAAACTTCATTAAAAGTATTCGCAATCATAGCAATAGTCCTTGGGGGTTTTGCTATTTTGGGGTCGGCCACAGAGCCAACCTTTGAAGATGCTATCTATGCTTTCATAGGTGGTGGTTTGTTTTTAGCACATGGGATTTTATCCCTTGCCTACATAAAGCAAACAAGTAAATAACTAAGCCTACGGGCAACAAAAAAAACATGACAGAAAAAATTTGTGTCAATGGACACACAATAGACGAGGGTCAAACAATTTGTTCACGATGTGGTTCTGGAACAGCTCCAGAAGTAAAAGAACCAGTCGAAGAAGAAGCGGTTGATGAGAAACCAACCGAAGAAGTTAAATCTGAAGCATCCGAAGAAGTTAAATCTGAAGCATCCGAAGAAGTTAAATCTGAAGCATCCGAAGCAACAGAAAGTGAAGAAGTAAATGAAGAAGAAAAAACAGAAGATGCTCCTGAAGCTACCGAAGCTCCTGCTGTTGAAAATGCAGAGGCTACCCCAAAACCTGAATCAGACGTTCCTCAAACTGATAATGAAAACGAACCTGCTAATACCGGACAATTGGGAACTGCTGCACCGGAAGAAGAAAAAGATGTTCCAACAGATCCAGAGGCAGAATCTGAAAAGCCAGTACAAGAATAAATCGTATTGTTAGTGTTGTCGAGATTGCGAAGTATGCATCTTTAGGTAAGAGCAGGCACATGTGGGTGGTATGCAATCTGTGTACAAGAAAAGCAGAAAGTCTTGCCGGACCTATGCCAAACCAAGTCCCACCAATCTCGGTAGCACCAACAATAGTTAAATTAAAAAAAATGACTGAAAAAGATAAAAAAAGAAAACCATCAAAAGAAGTAAGCGCAGCATTTGCGCTTGTTGGTAGTATGGGAGGAAAAGCCACAGCTAAAAAACATGGAAAAAAACACATGAAAGAAATCGGAAAAAGAGGAGCAGAGAAACGATGGGGTAAAAAATAATTTATATACTATTATTTATTTTAAAAAAAATGACAGAAAATAAAACACAAGAAGAGAAAAAAATCATTCCGGGAGAGGAAGACTTGGAAGAGCGAATAAAAGGATTTAATAAAGAATTGCTTCCGCTATTAGGTAAGTATGAATTGGGAATAGGATCAACTGCTTTTGTTTCTCCTGATGGTTTAGTATTATCAAACCCCACAATCATGAGCAACAGGAAGAAACCGAAGACAGAGGAACCAAAAGAAGAATCTCCAAAGATTACGGAAGAAAAAAAAGAGGAAACATTAACTAATCCAGAGGCTTAATATGAATTATTTAATCGGTTACATTTTAGGAATATTAACTTCAATTTTAATTTTTACAATCCTAGCATTTTTCAGAGCAGGGATTGAAAAAAGAATTAAAATAATCGAGACCAGACTAGAGAATGCCGGTCCGAAACCAAAAGGTGCTGTTTTTTTACCTGAAAAAGAAAACGAAATAATTCGTAAAGAGCATATTAAAAAGAACCGAGAGATTGGGAGAGATACTCCCATCTCGGAGTTACAATAACTATGTCAGAAAATAAAATTAAACCCAGAGGGCAATGGGTTCTAGTAATGCCTGCAGATAAACAATCACAAGAAACCGAGCAAGGTTTAACCATCCCAACCACAGAAGAGAGAGAGCAAAAAGCTAAGGGGGTTATTTTAAATATAGGAACAGAAATAGAAAGCCTTAAAATTGGTGATGAAGTAATTTTTGGCGCATTTGCCGGAGAGAACATAAAGACCATAGAGAACGGTAAGGAGGTAGAATATAAATTGCTCATGGATGAGGATATAATAGCTATAATAGAATAATTTATGTTAACAGCACCAATAAGATACGGAACAAGAATGACAGGATGTAGGTTCGGACAGGTTCACGATATGGAGCGCCTCGGAGAAAACCCTCAACAAATCTGGGAGAGGTGCAAAATATGTGGAAAAACTTTTCATTGGGGAAAAGGAACCAAGGAAAGAATCGATAGTCCAGAATATTTAAAAGCCCACGTTCGTCAATTTGCTCAAGATTTTGGATCAACAAAGCGAGTATACATGAAACTTTATAAACCAGAGAAATCAATAATAATTATTTAAAATTAATCTTATTATCTTATGAGCGTAGAAATCATTAAAGAAAACACATTTGCTGTAATTAAATCAGCAGTCGATAAAACAGTCGACCTTATTTCTCCGACCTTTGGGCCGAGTTCGAATAAGGTCATTATTAGTAAATTGACACATGGCTTCGTTTTAGATGACGGAGTTCAAATTGCTAGAGATATAGAACTGTCTGATCCGGCAGAAAATGCAGTAATGAAAATTGTCAGGGAAACAGCTATTAAAACAAATGATCGAGTAGGAGACGGAACAACCGGAGCCTTGATCATGATACAGGCTATCATAGACGAGATTGCCAAATTTAAAATTAGGGATGGAAGAAAGATAGAGAAAGAATTAAAGAAAGGATTTGAAGAATGTAAAAAACAATTATTAGAACAGGCGGTACCAATCGTCACCGAAGAGGAACTTTTTAAAGTTGCTCTTATTAGTTTTGATGACGAAAAGATTGCTAAATTAATTTCAGAGGCATGGGCCGCATTAGGAAAAGACGGAGTTCTCACAGTCGACAGGTCAAGCACGATGGAAACCTATACTGAAATAACAGACGGAATAAAAATAGATAGGGGATATTTAAGTCCTTACATGATCACCAACCAACAGAGGATGGAGGCAGTTATTGAAAAACCATATATTTTAATAACAGATTTAAGATTAACAGAAGTGAATGATGTTCTTGGAATAATGGAAGAACTAACAAAAAATAAAATTGGAAGTTTAGTTATTATTGCCGACAACATCGAGCAGAACGCAATGGCCACATTGATTATTAATAAGATGAACGGAAAATTCAGTACGATAGCAATAAACACTCCTGCAGGAGAAAACGAAACAATCCTTGAAGACATTGCCATGATGACCGGGGGTAAATTCTTCAGCCATAAAAAAGGAGACAAAGTAGAGGCAGCGACAATTGAAGACTTGGGCCGGGCAGAAAGATTTATATCAAGAAGAAATGAATCAGTAATTGTTAACCCAAAAGGGGATGAAGCAAAACTCACAGAGGCAAAGGTTAGTTTGACTAAAGCAATAGAGGAAGAAAAGATAGAAACTCAAAAGGTTCAATTAAGAAAAAGATTAGCAGCATTAAGCAATAAGATTGGAGTGATAAAAGTCGGCGCAGCTACCGAAAATGAAGTGAATGCATTAAGATATAAAGTAGAGGATGCAGTGAACGCGGTTAAATCAGCATACAAAGGCGGTGTGGTGTGTGGTGGTGGGCTTTCATTGGCAAGGCTTGAGACTAATAGCGAAATATTATATAAAGCACTACAAGCACCATTTAGACACCTCAAAAATAATTCTAATATAGAATTTAATAATGTAATTGGACAAGGTGAGGCATTGAATGTAGTAACTGGAGAAATTGGAAATTGGATGGAAATAGGAGTGATGGATCCAGTAGACGTTTTGATAGCTCAAATTGAAAGCTCGGTGTCAATCGCTTCATTACTAGCAACCACTTCTGGAATAATTGTGGAAAAGCCAGCGCAACTTAAACAAGAACGATAATATTATGAAAACACCAGAAGAATATAGACTTAAAATTGGAATGTTTGCCAGCACAGAAGAAAGTGGAAATAATGGTATGTTTAAAATTCCTTTTCAGAGTTATCAGTTTAGAGTAATAGCTAGTGATGGTGATGGATGGGAGCATGTATCGGTATCACTTGAACATAGATGTCCGAACTGGAAAGAGATGTGTTATTTTAAAAATTTATTTTGGGATGAGGATGAATGTGTTGTACAATATCATCCTCCGAAAAGTGAATATGTTAATAACCATCCTTACTGTTTGCATCTTTGGAGGCCAATTGGAAAAGAGATTCCAGCGCCACCATCAATTTTAGTTGGAATAAAATAAATTATGAAAATAGAACAGAGAAAAATTGAAGAAATAAAACCATACGGAAAGAACGCGAAAAAGCATCCAGAGAAATAGGTTATTCAGATTGCAGAATCAATTGAAGCCTTTGGTTTTAACCAACCGATAGTGATAGACAAAGACAACATTATTATTGTTGGCCATGGTAGATACTTCGCCGCAGAATATCTCGGACTACAAAATGTACCAACCCTGACAATTGACATCAAAGAGGATGAGGCAAAGGCATACAGACTGGCAGACAATAAGCTGAATGAGTCGGACTGGGATATGGAACTTGTTGTCCGGGAGCTTAAAGAATTATCACCTGAGAATTTAGATCTCACAGGTTTTGATAAAAGGCTAGTATTAGAGAATAACGACAAGGATGATGAGGTACCGGAAACTCCAAAGGTTGCAAAAAGTAAAGTTGGAGAAGTTTATAGACTCGGACATCACAGATTGGTATGCGGCGATTCTACATCCCCGGAAACCTACAAACAATTAATGAAAGAGATAAAAGCGGATATGGTATTCACCGATCCACCTTACAATGTAGATTACTCAGGAAGAGGAGAAAAGACATCGAAGAAAATAATGAACGACAAAATGTCGGTGCCAAATTTTATATTATTCTTGAAAGGAACATTCAAAGAAATAAGAGATAATGTAAAAGCAGGAGGAGGTTTGTATATTTTCCACTCATCGTCTTCGCAAATAATGTTCGAAGAAGCTATGAAAGATAATGGGATAGAAGTAAAGAACCAACTTATTTGGAATAAACCAGTTGCCTCGATGGGATGGGGAAATTATAGATGGAAGCACGAACCATTTTTCTATGCAGGGATAAAAGGTTCTCCGCTTAATTTTTACGGAGACAGGACTCACACAACAGTTCTAGATTTTCAAAAGACAGATGCTCAATTGGCAACATGGGCCAAGAAACAGAAACAAGCAGAGAAAGACGGTAAGACAACCATATGGACAATGAAGCGCGAACCGGTGCAGGATTACGTTCACCCAACCCAAAAACCAGTTGAGTTAATAACATACGCATTATTTAACAGCTCAAAGGTTGAAGACATAGTTCTCGATCCTTTCCTCGGATCAGGATCAACCATCATAGCCTGCCAGAAGACAAACAGGATATGCTACGGAATAGAACTCGATCCATTATTCGTTGATGTGATAATTGAGCGCTGGGAAAATTACACCGGCAACAAAGCAGTCAAATTATAAATATTAAATAAATATCATGTCGATTTCAACATTCAAACCAAGTCAATCAAACACAGTAGAAAAGCCAAAAAGAAAATGGCAAAATTTATTATACAAGAAGTGTCCGAATTGTGGAGAACCACTAGAAGACAAAAAGCTATATTTTTCTTGTCCGAAACAACATCCAATCAATAAAGATAAGAGTTGTTTTTTTATTAAGAAAGAAAAGGCAGCAGAGTTTTTGCTCGATCCAAGTCACCCGGCTAACTTTTGTTTGACAGGAGAGGAGAAATTAAAGATTAATGATATTTTAAAAACATTTGGGATAACAATATAAAATTATGAAAATTACAATAGCAGTATTAATAATGACAATGATTTTAGTTGGTTGTGGTAAAAATGATAAATACGATTTAAGTGGTATGTCCACAGAGAATGTTAAAAGTTTATGGAGCGAAACATCACTAACAACAGAAATTCACAGCAAGGCTTATCGTGAATTAGATAAAAGAGATTATTTTGATAAAGAACTAGAAGAAGAAAACAGAAAGGCAGAAGAAATTTTTAAAAAATATTCTAAATAAAATGGAAATAGTATTTTATTATACAACTCTAACTAATGGAAAAACTCTTCTTTATGTATCAACAGGAAATTGTACGGGAGATGTAAGGACCATAGAAGTAGATAGTAATTAGTAAATAATTAAAGAAAATGGCAAGACCAAAAAGTTGCAAATGTTGTAATAAACCAAAGAGACCAAAGGGAAATAAATTCAAGGAACTTCCCGGCTATTGTGAGTGTGGTAGACCGACAAAATTTGATAAAGATACCATTCAGAAACTAGAGGATGCATTCTCAAATAGTTTTCCAGACAGAGAAGCCTGTTTTTATGCCGGAGTATCACCAACAGCTTTATATGAATACCAAAAGAAGAACCCAGAGTTTGCGGAGCGAAAAGAGAGCTTGAAGCTAAAACCAAACATGGTGGCTAGGAAAACAATAGTTGAAGCATTGAAAAATACAAACGATGCTTGGAGATGGCTAGAGAAGAAAGACAAAGATTTTATGCCGACAAGCAAACTTGAACATGGAGGATCGGTTGAAGTTGTTTCAAATAGAAATTTAAGCAAGGGGGAAAAAGAAGCATTGAAATTATTAAGAGTCGCAAGGAAACAAAGGATTGAAAGCGAGAGCGATAAAATGGAATAGTTGCCTAAAGGCTGGGAAACCAGTGCATGGGATTGGCGGCGGAGAGTATCGAACTCAAAAGATACTCTCAGCCTTTAGGAAATTATTATTTAAGGAGGAAAAAATATGAGACCACAAAACCTAGGAGTAATAGCCATAGCAGCATCAGCTAGTTTTGCTTTAGGAATAGCAATTGGATTATTAATTTATGCTACGCAGTTATGACTGATTTTAAAGATGAGATATTACAGAACATAAGGTCAATAGTTTCCAATGCTTTGAATAAAAGAAGCGATACCAAAAAAATCAAAGAGAATAGTGTGGGTGATTATGTTCAAGAAAACACAGACACGATGACGGAAATAGAGGAAGAGATAACTATAATCTTAAATAATTATTAAAAAATATTATGCCATTAGTCAAACCAGTCAAAATTTTAAAAGAGAAGCCGCCAATTTTTGATGCAGCTTGCAATACGTTTGGGTTTAATCTTATTGATAAAATATTTACATACGGAGATACAATCTACAATCCGAGTGGCCACGAGTTGCCGGACCATGTGATCGAGCATGAGAAAGTTCATATTAAACAGCAAGGAGACAAGCCTGAATTATGGTGGGGTAAATTTTTAAGAGACCAAGAGTTCAGGATTGACCAAGAGGCAAGAGCCTATGCTAAACAATACGTTTTCCTTTGTGATAGATTTGGAGATAGAAACAAACGTGCTAAAATATTATATGACTTCGCAGCAGTTCTGTCCGGGAAATTATACGGAGAATGTATCGGACACTTTGAAGCCATGCAAGAGATTAAGAAATTTACTGGGGGGATATGAAACAATCAATAACAAAAGAATTAATAATTACGGTTTACGACCCATTTTTTAAAAAAAATGATATCCTCTATATTAATACAAAATATATTCCTTGTTATAAAAGCATTAAACAAGCCGAAGAAGCAGAGGAGAGGGTTAAAAATAAATATAATTTATCACATAAAGAAGATGATAGATCTTGTTATAATTATATATTAGGCAAAATTATGGATGAAATATCTTGGTTTAGGCAAACGGAAAGCAGTTAAATATAAATTAAAATGAAAATTCTTGGCAGACGTACAAAACTAGATTATTGCAGAAGAAAACCGATGTACGATAAAAAGACCGCAATCACAGCGAAGAATAAAAGATGGCATGAAGACCATATAAAACTTAGAATATACGAATGTCCTCATTGTGTCCATTGGCATTTAACAAGTAAAGAGGAGTGGGAGGAAAGAAAATAATTATTAATATAAAAATTTATGTCTGACTATTTTATATTAGCTCAACTTTCAAAGTGTGCTACTAAGGAGAAAAAATCTTACTTAGTATTAAATGTTGATGCTAATAATGCTTGGGATTTAGCTAAAGAAAGTTTTAAAAAATATTTTGGAAAGAGGAAGTTTGTTATAATAAAGATGGATAAAGTTTAAAGGAGGACAAATTGAGATATTATTGCAAGAAGAAACAGAGATATGTTAAGCCAAGTGAAATTAAGAATTGCCTCAATCAGAACAGGCATAAGGGTTGCGTAAACCTTAGGAGAGCGAGAAAAAGGCGATGAGGATTGAACATTATGTAATGCTAATAGTAGTTTTAATCCTCGCCCTGTCACTTCTTAGAGATTGGATTAACAGACCTAGAAAACTCTAGGCAACATCGGAGGGTGTCGGAAACAACGCCACACACATAAATCTATGCAAACCTATGCAAGGTTGGTTAGCATAAGATAACCAAAGGCGGACAATTCTCACACCCTCCGCCTAAAATAATTTAAAACATGACTGAAATAAATACACAATTTATAGGGAATAGAGATTTTTTAAATCCCAGTTGCCAACACAAAGTATTGAAAAACTACATGGCAAATATTTTTGGCAGAAATTATTCAGTGACTGCGTGTTCCAGATGCCTGAAATTAATACAAGCGATGCAAATACCAGACATGAAGAACATGCAGCAAATGATATAAAAATATGACACATCAACATCAATTTAGTTTAATTGAACAGGCTAGAAGAAAGCCAAAATTTAAACCCAATCCGGGAGTTCCTGAAAGGTGGGAAGACGAGTTCGGCGCAACTGTTGGTTGCCCGATTTGTGGCGAAGTAAGAACAGTTTGGAGTAATGGAGAAATAGAAATAAAAGTAAAGGGTAAGGATGAAAAAACAACCGGAGAAAATTAAAGAGGAGGAAGAGGTCTCAACTGAAGACATCGATAAACTAGCAGAATATGATGCTAGTTATTGGGTTATAGAAAAACATCAAATTAAAAACGAAAAGGGGGAGCCGATAGAATTTCATAAGCATCAGTTCCAGATTGATATTTATGACGATCAGAGCGACAACCTCGTGGTAATGAAAGCGGCGCAGGTTGGATTAAGCACCTTGGAAGTTTTAAAGAATATCCGGGATGCAGAGATGAACAAAATGGATATTATTTATACTCTTCCAACTGACGGAGATGTCAGCATTTTCGTTGGTGGAAAAGTTAATCGTATTATTGCTAACAATCCGCACCTTGAAAGTTTAACAGCAGATAAAGATTCAATCGAACAAAAGCAGATAGGACAGAGCATGATTTACTTTAGAGGAACGTGGTCGAAGAAAGCAGCGATTATGGTCACAGCTGATAGATTGGTCCACGATGAAAAGGATTCGAGCAAACAAGACGTGGTTGCAGACTTTCAGGCTCGTCTACA
>Ga0307928_10002309_pt1 | contig 14690 bp, 21 predicted proteins | sample AceLakmetagen232_FD_201815 | JGI IMG/M metagenome (GOLD analysis project Ga0307928, IMG submission 201815) | Saline water microbial communities from Ace Lake, Antarctica - #232 | ecosystem: Environmental > Aquatic > Non-marine Saline and Alkaline > Saline | place: Antarctica: Ace Lake... | reverse complement strand
GTATTAACCTCTTGCTATATACCCTCTCTTATGGTATCTAGGCATTGACCAAAAGAATATTCCACCATATAGCCATATATAAGTAGCTATATCACTAATGAAGTCTTTTGGTTGTTCTTGTTGTATACTCACTCTCATATAATATAATATAGTAGATGACTATATATATCTTTCTATTTGATAGTATATAGATGATTGTTATTATACATAGCTATAAGTTGTTATAAATAATAATAAATGATGATAAATAATTATAAGTTGTTATAAATGACTAAAAGTTATAATTGTTGTTAAGGGGTAGTAGTGGCGAAAATGTTGTGGTTATAGAGAGAGTAGGCAATATATATTTTAAATCCCTAAATCCAAAGTATATACTCTATAATAATAATATTTAAATAAGCTTAAGTATATACTATTTGCTATGAATCACAATCCATATATAATCCTTCAAATATCTATAAGCAAAGAAATGATATTTAAAACAAAGACATTAACTATAATCATATTCAATTTTAAGATACAGCTTAGACAACAATGGGGTAAAGATGAAGATAAATAAAGATACAAAAGAGTTATACACCCTTGTTAAAAGAATTAAATCAAAGAATGTACAGGATTATGTATTATCTGCTTTTAATAGTTCTTCTCCTAAGTTTTGGGAAGCTCCTGCAAGTTCAACAGGAAAGTATCATCCACCTGAAGACTTAGGTAATGGTGGATTAGTAAGACATGTTATAAAAGCAGTTTATGTAGCAGAAGAACTATTTAGGTTTTATGATAACTTCTTAGAACAGAAAGATAAGGACGTTGTAATTGCTTCAGTATTATTGCATGACATTAAAAAGAATGGTGTAAGATGGGGAAAACATACAGATTATCAGCATGGCTTAATAGCTTACCATTGGCTTGATAGATTTAGTTTAGAATACTCATTAAAGAAAGATATAAGAAATTGTGTAAGATACCATATGGGAAGATGGGTACAACCTGAAAGTGAGTTAGAGATGGCTATTAGCCCAAGTATTAATGAACATATAGTACAAATTAGTGATTTTATAAGTAGCAGGAGAGAGATAAGCTTTATGCCATCCTATCATAAATAATGAAAACTATAGAAACAATTAAACAATTATCATCAGAATATGAAGTTTGCAGTAGATGGTGTACTAAGTGCAGTAAACATAGATACCATAAGTGTTATGAAGAGCAATCTGATGAAGGGGAAGATATGCTTGATTATTCTGTTGAATGCTTAAAGTGTCATAAGATTACATATATTGGAACTAGTAAAGGAAAATTAGAAAATGACTAAACTCCAGGCAATCACAAGAAAGAATGGAACTACAGTTTACTTTGCTTACTTTCCAAAAGAAGTCATAGAAATGGTTGGAATGATTAAAGGAGATGAGCTTATGATTGAATGCAATAATGAAGGTACTATTGAAGTGAGGAAAGAATAATGGAAATAATTGATAAGAAAGAATTTGATAATGCTCCTGCAGTTCCAATACCAGAAGATAACCCTTCTAATGTTCCTTTACTTACAGAAGAAGAAGTTAATGTTATTATAAAGAAACTTGAGCAACCAGTAGATTTACAGAAAGAACTTGCTGCTAAGCTGAAATTATACATAGACCAACGAATGAATAAAGAACTTACTGAGAAAGGTTATCTATCAGACTTTGTAAGAAGATGGATAAGTGAATACAACGAACTGCTTGATAGAATTCAAAAGAATCTATATGGAGATAAGTCTGTTAATATACACCTTCACAAAGTTTCCCATTCTAATATAAGTGCAATGATGAGAAAGTATAAGAATGAAAAACCCTCTAAAGAACCTTCTGAAGAATCTACAGTTATTGATGCAGAAATAATAGAAGAAGAAGAAGAGAAAGTTAAAGATGATAAAGAATGGATTAGACCTACGGACAAGACAACACAGAATCCTAAGAAAAGTAACTCCAGAGATGAGAGTTAATACTCAAAAGAAGTTTGATGATTGGGATGAAGTTGTTGAAAAGAACCTTATAGAAGGGGATATTTCACAAAAGTCTTATGTATTTAATCTTTTGAATGACCCTACAGTTTATATGTATGCTTTCTTCAAAAACAAAGAAGGAACCCCATTTAAATTATATCCATACCAAGATTTAATAATCAATGATGATTCCCAAAGAATTCTTTTTGCTGCTGCTAATCAGATAGGTAAATCTGTTACACTTTGTTGCAAGGCACTTCATTTTGCTCTTACTAATCAAGGAAAAACAGTTGTTATGGTTTCTAAGACTCTACCACAGAGTAAAGACCTATTAAGAGAGATTAGGCGATTGTTGAATACTAGCACACTTGATTATAAAGCAGATATTGGGGATAGTGCAAATAAGACTGAGATTTACTTTAAGCATTATGATGAAGATGGAAAAGAAATTTCTCAATCAAGGATTATTTGTGTTCCCGCTACTGAAGCAGCTTTAGGTTATGCAGTTGATTTACTTTTGATTGATGAGCTTGGATTCTATGATAATGGCAGATACTTCTATTATCAGATAGCACAACCAAGAACTTATGAAACAAAAGGACAGATAATAGTATTTTCTAATCCAAATGGACAGCAAGGAGTATTGTGGAGTTTATGGAATAATAAAAGGTTTAGCAAGTACCAATTTAACTATTTGGATAAGCCTGGCAATACCCAAGAAGAATATAATAAGCTTTGTAAAGATTTAACAAGAGAAGAGATTGATTCTACACTTGATGCACAATTTACTAACCCTGCAGGTGGATTCTTAACTTTAGCTGAAAGAAGAGATATGCAAGAAGAAAGACCAAGTGTATTACCTTTTGTATTAAATAAACCAATTTATATCTTTTTTGACTTTGCTAAGACACAAGATAGAACAGTAAGAACTATTGGAGTACCTGTCAAAAAGAATGAAGAAGATTGGGCAGATGAGGTTTATGTTTATGAAATGAAAGAATATCCTCAAGGCACACCATATACAGAAATTATTGATATTGATTTAAAGAACTTAATTAAAGAGATTGGAAAAGATAAACTTGCTATGGTTGGATGGGATAATACTGGAGTTGGTAAAGGCCTAGAAGATTTTATTAGTAGAATTAATCAACTTGGAATAATGGCTATGCCTGTTGAATTTTCATTACAGAATAAATCAAGGATTTATACCTTATTTAAGCTACTTGCAGAAAACAGAAGAATTAAGATTCCATTTATTAATGAATGTGATACTCAGTTATCATCTCTTAGATTTGAAAAGAGTTCAAGAGGTTATCTTATGGTACATCACGAGAATGAAAGGGACAGGGATGATTTTCCAGATTCATTAGCAGGATTATGTTCCCTAATAATACAACCAGATAGTCCTCCTGTAACTTGCGAGATTATTTAAAATGGAAGAAATAAACAAAGATTGGATAGAAGAAGCAAAACATTGTACTAAATGTACTGAATGGCTACATCATTGTAAGGCTGAATGTTGTAGGGTTTGTAGTATAAGTTTAACTTATTGTATAAGCAATCCAGAATGTGATTTTACCAAAAAGTATGTAGTTTTTAAAATTTTGTTAGCTTCAGATATGCAATGGTATTTTAGATTAAGAGGATTTACTTATTCTAGGAGTATTTTAAAGATTAATTCAAAGTATTGTGTTGTTAAGGGAAAATATATCTATATTTATAAGGATTGTAAATTATTAAAAAATAATTTATGTTTAGGACACCTAAATTTAAAACCAAAAATTTGCAGAGAATTTAACTTTGAAACTATGAGTACAATGGAAGGTGTTATGCTTACACCAAATTGTCTTTTTAAATATAAAATGGAGGGAATCAAACATGAAAACAATAAAAGGAAAGAATAAAATTAATTTAGTACCAAAGCCAACTAAATCTTTTGAAGGAGTTAGTTACACAGAAAAAATGGAATTAATAAGGCTTAAGAATAGCTTTGTTACAAATACTTGTAAGGGAAATTTTTTTGCTGAAAGAGTAAATATGATTGTTAATCAACTAAATGGTAAGAAAATATTTGAAACACTTGATGGAATTGAAAAATCAAGAGAGTATATTTATTGGGAAATGATGCTTTCAAAACAAGGTGCAATATCTTGTTTAAGACAAGCTTATTTTGATAAGAAAGATATGAAAACAAAAGGACTTACTGACAAAGAAATCAAGGATTTATTATTAGATTTAAATGGTCCAATGTTTAGAGAAAGTTATGATGAAGGGTATAGGAGAAATGGAAAAGCAGGATTTGTCAAAGAAAAATAAGGCTAGATTTGTTGAAGTAGAAGAACCAAAAACAAATAAATTTAAATATTGGTTTAACTATAACTCTACAAATATAAAAGAATGGCTATTAAGATGGCATAAGCCATTTAGATATGTTAATAGCGAAATTAGGCTATTAATAAACCAAATAAACATTGAACAAGCAGGGTTTGATGCTTCAATTTGGATTTCAGAAGCAATGATTGAAGGATTAACCGCAAACTTTGCTACTCACTTTTTATTTGGAGTGAGGTTTGATATTCCAACGATTTTAGCTCATGGGATAATAATTAAGCAAGGAATAGAGATTTACCACACCTTAAGAAAAAATGATTCAAATAAGCAAATACCTTCAAACAAATAAAAAATCATTTAATCCATTTCCTATGGTTAATTCTCTCTTTGGTTATAATTTTTCTATATTTGGTTCTTTTGATAAAGATAATGCTTATAAAACATATATGAAGTGGGCACGAAAAAGTCCACAGTTAATGGGATTTCTTAATATAATTTCTGCAGATATTCTTTCAGACAAGGTTTTATTTGAACCATTGAATAAAAATGATTCTGGAAGAAATAAAGTAATGAAAGCAGAAAACTTTTGGAAGTTTAATAAAGGGAAAGAAGTTATTGAAGAAACAATTTATGATATGCTTCTTAATGGTATTGGATATAATTGGGTTGGAAAACTTGATGAGGGAGAACTTAAGGAATTTTGTGTAAAATCTGTGTCTATGTTGTATGAAGGAAAAGAATTAGAATTTAAATCCAAGCAGATGTATGAAGGGGTTAAGCCTTTGATTGTAAGAAAACTAAGATTTATTCCTGCTTCTACTGTTAGTATAAGAAATGATGAATATGAAATTAAGGAGTTTATTCAAAAAGTTGGAGTTCATACTAAAATTTTTGCTCCTGAAGAAGTAATTATGTATAAATTTATGCCTTTAGATGGAAAAATATATCCTTTCCCACCAATGGAAGCCTTGCTTTCAGAAGTTTATTTATTGCATCTTATATCTCAAAATTATGTTTCATTCTTTGAAAATGGTGGAAGTCCAGATAAAGTTTTTGTCTTACCTAAAGAATTAGCAGGAAGTAATAATCATAAGTACTTAATTGAAACTCTTAAGAAATACAAGAAGATACAAAACAAACATGGAAACCTTGTATTCACAGGAGATATTAAGATTGAAGATTTACAGCAAGTAGAATCCAAAATGGAGAATAAAGATTTAGGACTTTACCTTGTTGGTGTTCTTGCTATGATGTATGGTGTACCTGCAGGAAGAATCCCATTCTTGATTGGAAAATCAGCTAATCTTGGTGATGCAGGTGGCTTAGCAGATAGTGGTTATTGGAGAAAGATAAGTGTATGGCAATCAAAGATTGAAGAAGCATTAAATCTTGGTATCTTTAATCCATATTTTGGAGTTAATATTAAATTTGCTAGAGGATATAAGCAAGATGAAGTAAGAGAAACTCAAGTTACTATGCAGAAAACTCAAGTTGCAGAACAAAGAATAAGAATGGGATTATGGACAGTTGAAGAAGCTGGAAGATTTTTAGGTATTGATTCTGAAGTTATTAAAGAAGCACAGAAAGAATTAGAAGAAAGACAGAAGAAAGAAATGGATTTAAACTCAAATATGCTTAACAAAAATTTAAATAACAATTCTAATGTTATTAATGAACCAGATAAAAACCTTAAGAATAAAAAGAAACAAGATACTCAAAAAAAGAAACAAGTAGATGCTGGAGGAAAGAAGATAAACCCTTAATTAAAATGCCAAAGAATAAAGATTTTCAAAAGATATACAAACGATTTGTTAGTCAATATGGTAAAGATAAAGGTAAGGATTTATATTTTGCTTGGTTAAGTAAGAAAGGATTGGATGATACAAAACCATATCCTAAAGGTAAAGAGAAAAAAGAAAAGATGTGTATTGTTCATGGATTAGAAATTAAAGAGATTAAAGGAGAAATACACTTAGAAGGACTAATAGCTACATCTCACATTGATTCATTGGATGAAGAAGAAGGGATTGAAATTCCGGATATGATTCCAAAAGAAACCTTAGAAAGTTTTGCTTCTCAAATTAATAGTAAAAGTGAATCTAGAGTAATGGGTGTTCATCATAGTGAAGGTAAATCTGGAATAACTTATGGTGAAGCTGATATTAATGCTTATCCTGCAAAAGTTATAGAATTAACTGATGGAGAATTTGGAGTATTTGTTGATACTAAACTTAATTCTACAGATGATAGTAAGTTAATATTAGAGCAATTTGAAAATGGAGAATTGAATTCCTTTTCAATTACTTATGATACACAGGGGTTTTCAACTACTGACTTTGAATGGATTGATGATAACTTAGTTAGAGTAATTGGTCCAGATACTAAACTTTATGGATATACTGCTGCATCTAATCCTGTTAATAAAAATGCAAGAGCAACAGGATATGGATATAAAGAATTTAAAGAGATTATGCCAAAAGAAAAAAAAGAAATTAATGTTCAAGATAAAATACTTGATAACCAATCGGAGGAAACTACAATGGAAAAAAAAGAAGAAGCTGTAGAGAAACCTACAGAAAAATCTGAAGAGAAAAAAGAGGAAATTATAGAAAAACCTGTAGAAAAGGTAGAAGAAAAACCTGTAGAAAAGGTAGAAGAGAAGGAGAAAAAGGAAATTGAAGAGAAAGAGAGTAAAGCAGTAAATAAAATATTGGAGAAGTTGGATAAAATGGAAATTAAAGAAAAAGTGCTTAAATCAGAAGCAATCAAAGTTGAAACAAAAGAATTACCACTTGAAGTTAAGGAATTTAAAGAGATACTTGATGGCAAGGAACTTGAGATAAAAGAACAATTTAAGAGAGCAGGAAGAGTTGCTGGAATGTATGGTATGTGGGATAAAGGTACATCAAGGGCAGAGTCAAGAGAATTTAAAAGTTTCTCAACAAATGGAAGAAACTTAGAGTTTAAAGGACTTGGAATAACCACAAACCAGAATGCAGATACAGACTACCTTCAAAGTTCAGCAGAACTTCAGGATGTTTATGACCCAATCATATATAATGCACTTAATCAGGCAACATTAACATGGAATGTACTTGAGAAAGATGATTATTCTGGAAAAGGAAACAACCAAGTTCAGTTTACACTAAAGACTGCTGCAAATACATCTGCTGCTTTCTATTCAGGAAATGCAACAACCACAGGAAATGTTACACGATTGAAATACCAGACAAAGTTTAAAAAACTACAAGTTGGTGTATCAGTTGATGGAGATATGATTGCTTCAGCAAGAGGCGGACCAGTTGGAGATGTTTTTGCTCAGGAAGTCTTAGATTCAACAATGGACATGATGGCAGTTCTTAATGCAGCTTTGTATGCAGATGTTGGTGAGGAAACAGAATCAGCAATTATTGGATTTGAACATATTTCCAATAGTGGAACTAACACAACTTTGTATAACTTGACAAGGAGTGCAGCTAATAAGCTAACCCCAGACTCAGCAGGAGATACATACATTAATCAAGCATCTACAATAATTTCAATGACTAATCTAAGAGCAGCAATAAACCAGGCAATAACTGAAGGAGCTAATAAAAAGAAGATAGTATTCTTTACAAGTCCTACACAGGGAAATATGCTTAGGGGAAAATTTGATGACTCAAGAAGGTTATTACAACCAACAGATACAAGCTTCGGATTTACAACAGATTTATTTGTTGATGGAGTCCCTGTATTTGAAGATAAGGATTGTAACACAGATGATTGGTGGTTAGTTGATTTAGAAACTCATAGGGTAGCAATTTGGGTACCCCCAACAATAGAAAAGCTTGGTAAGAGTGCAGATTCAGAAGAAGCATTTGTTAAAATGTATCTTGCAACTTACAACAGAGCACCAAGAAGGTTAGTACAGATTTACGGATGTGCTACAAGTTAATTAATTTTTTTATTTTTTAATTTTTTTAGTAAACAATAAAATAAACAAAATAAACCGTCATTAATATGGTGGAGGAGGAAAAAAATGACAGCAACGGTAATCACACCTAGTGTGGTACAAAAAACGTATATCCCATCTACAAGTAAGACTGGGACACCAATAAGATTGGTGAGATATTACTTGAAAGTAACAAAAGCATATCAGAGTGATTGGGTTCTATTGGAGGCAGCAATAGGCAAAACAGTAAATAGTCTAGTTGAAGCAAGTGGAATTGATATAGACTCAAGTGGAGATATGGCACAAGAGACTTTGACCTATGATGATAGTGATGACAAACTAATATTAGGTGGAGCAACAGTTGGAACAGCACATGTCTTTGTGATAATGAGTGAGGCATAAATAGAATGGCAGGAGCAAAAACAGCTAGTGTGGTTCAGAAAACATACATCAAATCTACAAGTGTTACTGGAACACCAATAAGATTAGTACAATATTACCTTAAAATAACAAAAGCAGCACAAAGTGATTGGATTTTGTTGGAAGGAGCAATAGGCAAGACAGTAAATAGTTTAGTTGGAGCAAGCGGGATTGATATAGACTCAAGTTCAGATATGGCACAAGAAACATTGACTTATACAGATGCAGATGATAAACTAATAATGGCAGGTGCAGGAGTTGGAACAGCACATATATTTGTTACAATGAGTGAGGCATAAGTAAATGGTAGCAGCAACTGTAACAACAAGACTTGAAGTAAATAACCCAATTAAAGAAGTAGTTGTGCTAACTGCAACAGATGAGTACACTTATACAAGTAAGAAATTTGGAAGAGTTATTGCAGGACAAGCTACTTTTAATAGTGACCAAGCATCATTAAGTCTTCCAATATCCCTTGCTATTAGTGGAGCAGTTGTAACACTTAATTGTACTGGAATGTTGGCTGATAAAGTCTGTTTGACTTTGTATGGAACAAAATAATTTTTTATTTTTTTTTAAATTTCAAAGATAATAAAAAGAAAAAACCAGAATTGGTGGAGGAATAAAAATTGACTGAAGCAACCGTAACAACAAGACTTGAAGTAAATGACCCTACATGCGAAGTTGTCTTATTAACTGTAACTGATGGTGAAACATATATCAGTAAGAAATTTGGTACAGTAGTTGCAGTACAAGCAACACTTAATGAAGATACAGCAACTTTAACTTATCCTGTATCTTGTGCAATAAGTAGTGGAACAGTAACACTTCATTGTGAAGGAGTATCGGACAAAAAAGTTTGTTTGAGTTTGTATGGACATAAATAACTTTTTTATTTTTTTATTTTAACAAATAAATAATCGGAGGAACACAAATGAAATATATTGCTAATATTGACATAGGTAATTTCAAGAAAGGACAAGAAGTACCTAAAGAACAAGCAGAGAATTGGAAAAAAGCTTATAAATATTCTCCTGTTGATCTTGTTGAAGAAGAACTTCCTAATGTATCTGAAAACAAAATAGAAGAAAGATTGAAAGATATTAAAGCTGACCTTAGGGATGATGGAAAACTGAATTATTCTCACGATCCAAAAAGGAATAAGCCTGGAAGGAAGAAAAAATCAAAAAAGAAATGATGGAGCTAAAAAATGGTTAAAGAAGACTTAGATGATTTGAATTATTCAGAAAAGAAGTATAATACTTGGAGAGAAGTATCAAATGATATTACTTTTGTAGGTGGAACAACTAATGCAATAGGAGACCTTGATGGTACAGGGGATCCATTTGATATATTTACTGTAACTGGGAGTGTTAGAATGAAGCTTTATGCTATACCAACAACTAGCCTTGTTGGAGGAAGTTCTACACTTGAAGTTGGTGTTACAGATAATACTGCTGCTCTTATAGCTTTAACTACTGGAACACTTATTACTAAAGGTAAAATATGGTTTGATGCAACACCTATTGTTGGAGTAACTGCTATTACAAGTGTTGCTGAAAAGATTGTCCTTGCAGATGTTATTGGAAATGTTAAGACTGCTAATATAACTGCAGGAGTACTTAAGTTTATTTGTTTATGGAAACCAATAAGTGCTGATGGGAATGTAGCTGTAGCATAAATACTCAAAGGTTCAAAGATGGATAGAAACAGTGAAGCAGAAAAATGGATAGTTTCATCAGCAGAATTTAGAGGTCATGTGAAAGCGAGTTTAGAAGGAATTGATAAATCCATAAAAAATTTGTGTAGTGAAACAAAAGTTCAGGATATTAGATTAAATAAAGTTGAAAATAGACTAACTGCTACTGAAGTCAAGGGTGGATTCTTTGGTTTTATTGGTGGAATAATTGGGGGATTTTTAGCTTGGATAATAAGATAAAATGGCAACCTTAAAATATGCAACAACTTTGCAATTAACTGCAATACTTAATGCAAAGAAAACTATTCCTTCATGGGATGTAGGTTCTTCTCCTTCTAAAGAAGAAGTTGGTACTGGAGATGATAGTAAAACTATATTTTATCTGGACCATAAAGATATAATCACAGATAATTATTCATTATACTATGGAGCTACTTCAAGTAGTGCAACTGCTTTGACAGAAACAACTCATTATACTATAGATAAAGATAATGGAAAAATTACTCTTACTGCTACAGGGGTTACATTAGTTAGCACAAATAAAATTTATGCTGAATATTCTTATATTGATGTTGAGATTCCTGATTCATATTTTAATACAGTAATTGGAAGAGCAGAAAAAGAGGTTGATAATTTATTAAATACTATTTTTACTGATGGAACAGTTACAAATCCATCTTATCCTTTAAGGACTGAATATCAATCAAGCAAAGGAAAATATGATAGAGTTTATTTTTCTGATAAAAGACCAATAATTGATATAAATTCAACCTTAGCTTCAACTATTACTGCTACTGATATAACTTTAGATGTTGCTTCTGGAGATGGTTCTAAACTTCCAAGCACAGGAACAATTATTGTTGGAAATGAAATAATAACTTATACTGGAGTTTCAACTGATTCATTAACAGGATTAACAAGGGGAGTTGATGATAGTGATGCAGCAATACATACTGCAGCAGATGAAATTCATACAACTATTGTAGAAGTTTCTTCAACTGATGAAGGTAGTTCTCCAATTTGGAATGCTCTTAAGTTTCCTTCTGAAGTTGCTGTTGATGAAGAAAAAAGCAGAATATTTATATATAAGAATACCATATTAAATGATGTGTATGTAACAAATGTATTATCAGCAAGACCAGATGTAGGAAACAGATTTAGAATTAGATATTTGTATGGTTGGGATTCAATTCCAATGGATGTTACAAGATTATGTTTATTGTTATCAAAGAGAATGTTACTTAATGATACTGTTGGTATGTCTACATTTAAAGGCAGAAATGAGTTTAGGCCAGAAATGTTAAATGTAGACCAATCAGAAATAAACCAAATAGTTTCAACTTATGTTGAATTGCCTATGGCAAATACTTAATTTAATAAAATAACTTGAGGGTTAAAAAATGAATGTAAAAAAAATAGGATTAGGTTTAGTAGTTTTCTTGATTAGTTTAGTTATTGTAAATGCAATAGATTTTACTCCTCAAGGAGATATTAATTTGAGAGATATATATGATTTAAAGAATGTTGTAGATTATGACGGTGCAAAGATTAATCTAACTGGGAATATTACTGCTTCTTACTTTCTTGGTAATGGAAGTGAATTAACTGGAATAGATGAAAAAATTGTAATTGTAAATAATTCTATGAAGGATTATGTTGATAGTGCAGACACTTCTTTAAATAGTTCTTTAATGAGTTGGGTTTTAGCAAAAGAATATTATAATAATGTTGCTAATTTAACAGGGGTGTTAGATACAGTTTATGTGAGAATATCAAACCTTGTAAGTTTAGTTGGAAATTGGAGTGCTGATAAAAGTTCTTATCAAATCTGGACTACAACAAAAACATACATTGATAGTATAGGAAATTGGACAGCAGATAAAGGAAGTTATTATACAAGTACACAAACTGATACAGAAATAGAAACAGCTAACACTTCTATGAAAACATACACAGATGATACATTTATAACACAAGCAAATGAAGGTAATTTAAATGTAAATCATTCTGATACATCAGGAACAGCTACTACTTGGGATGAAGAAACATCACAAGCTAATTTAAATGTAAATAGTTCAACATGGTGGGCTTTATTAAGTGGATGGAGCAGTACAAGGTTTGAAAATGTTGCAAATGAATTAAGTATTAAAATGAGTTGGTTTAATACATCAGCAGATGCAAGGATTACAAATGCAGAGCCAGATTTAAATGTAAATAGTTCAGATAATTGGGATAATTTAAATTCTCCAAGTGATATAAGTGCAGGAGATATCACAGATGATGGAACTTTTACAACTCCTGCTGAGGTAATTGCTTTTGGTTACTACAATTCCTCAGATTTTGTAATTACTGATTATTTTACAAAAACAGCTATTTTAGGGTTTGGTTATTACAATAGTTCTGATTTTGTTATTACAGATTACTTTACAAGTGCCGAAGTATTAGCCTTTAATTATTACAACAGTTCAGATTTTAGCATAAGTGATTATGTAACTTCTGCTGCTTTAGCAGGATATAATTATTATAACTCAAGTGATTTTGTTATTACAGATTATTATACAAAAACACAAGTAGATGCAATAGTTACTGGAATAGGAAATTTCTCGGCATGGGATAAAGCTTATGAAGATTTAATTAATAAACCAACTGTTCTATCTGATTTTACTGATGATTTAGGGAATAGAGGTTACACAAGTAATTTAAATTTTAGTAATGATGCAGGGTATATAACAACAGACACAAATGCTTCAACTGCTTGTACTGGTGGAGAAATTTTGTATGGTAATGGAACTTGTGGAGTTCCTGTACTAAGTGAATCAGACCCAGTATTTAGTGCTTGGGATTATTCTACTTTATTAAACAAAAGTACAGATACTTATGTAGAAACAGAATCAGACCCAGTTTATACTGCTTGGGATAAATTTACTGGAATACCTCATGCAACACCAAGTAATGGGGATATAACTCATTTTAGTTATGCAGATGAAATATATGATTGGGTTATTGGTTTAGGATATTCAACAACAACTGGAACTGTTACAAGTGTAACAGGAACAAGTCCAGTGGTTTCAAGTGGTGGAAACACTCCAGCAATTTCAATGCCAAAAGCAACTTCAAGTGTTGATGGTTATTTAGATAATGCAGATTGGACAACTTTTAATTCAAAATCAGATACAATTGGAACAGTCACAGATGTGGGTGCAACTTCTCCAATAGTTTCAAGTGGTGGAGCAAGTCCAGCAATTTCAGCAACAGTATTAAAAGATTTAGTTACAACAGCACCATTGACTGGAGCAGTTAATGATGTATTTTTGGGAACTGATTCAGATATTACAATTGCAATGCCAGTTGCAACAACAAGTGCAGATGGTTACTTGAGTTCTACTAATTGGAATACTTTTAATAATAAAGCAAGTTCAGATACAACTTATTCAGCAGGAAATGGTATATCTCTTTCAACCACAACTTTTAGTGTAGCAGGTGGAACAGCATTGACACAAGATGCAGGTGGATTAAGTGTAACAGCAGATGGAATTACAGATACTCAATTAGCTTTTAATACAGGACAGCATTTAACAACTACAAGTAATCCAACATTTAATAATGCTACAATAACTGATTGCATAATATTTACGAGTGGTGGAAAAATCTGTAGTTCAACATAATAAAATGGCTAAAAGGATTTATTTTGAAACAATAAAAAAGTGGTTAATAGATAATAAACTTTTAGCAGGTGGAACAGGAATATTAATAGGTGGACTATTTTTATATCTTTTAATGATTGGTGCAATATCTAACTATACTTATTCTGGAGATACTATTTGTGCAGGAACTATTGAAGACCCTTGTTATGCCTTTATCAATTTTACAGCTAATGAAGATATATTTATTTATCCAATAGGTTATGATCCTTATGGTAGAAATACAACTTTTGAGTTTGACCCTAATGTAAAATCTTGGGAACTGCAAAGAAGTTGGGGAACTAGCTGGAGAAATATTCCTCTTAATCAAAGTTGCACAGGAACATGGTGCGGACTTTCTAATTCAAAAGATGAAAGAAAGTTTAGTGTAGCATTTAGAAAAGGAAGAGATTATCAGATTAGAATAGTAGCATATAAGAATAATCCTTATGAAACAATTAAATGGGGAGCATTTGATACAATAGACCCTGATTGGATTGGATTAACAGATATAACAAAAGCAACTAAAGATGATGTTTTTAAAGAGCTTGTTTCAAATGATGCAGGTAAGACAGAGGCAGTTTTTAAATTACAAAATGTAATGAATACAGAACAAATAAATAGAAATGATATTAAAATAAACTTCAA
>Ga0307928_10002307_pt1 | contig 14691 bp, 12 predicted proteins | sample AceLakmetagen232_FD_201815 | JGI IMG/M metagenome (GOLD analysis project Ga0307928, IMG submission 201815) | Saline water microbial communities from Ace Lake, Antarctica - #232 | ecosystem: Environmental > Aquatic > Non-marine Saline and Alkaline > Saline | place: Antarctica: Ace Lake... | reverse complement strand
ACTTCTTCAAAAGCGGTAAGTAGCCTTATCTTACCAATCTCTTTAAGATACATTCTTACCGGGTCATTAGTAGGATACTTTATAGTAAGATCCGGTCTTCTTTTTAATCGATCCTTATCTGTTTTTATATTTCGAACTTTAGTATCAATATCTTCATCTTCTTCACTTACAATTTCTATCCCCAGATTCTGGATAACATTATAAATATTTTCAATCTGTTCTTTGGACAGCTCTATATCTGAAAGAGTCTCGGCAATCTCCTCTGTTGTAAGCAGACCATCTACTTTGCCTTTGCTAATCAGCACCTTTACTTCTTCTAATTTAAACTCTACTCCTCTTTTAATTTTTGACCACCTTAATTCTTATAAATAATCTAAACTTTTTAATTTTTACCAAGTATAAATTAATAGAATAATTTTAAAAAAAATATTTAAATAAATACCTAATTCAGAATTGTGTATAAAATTGCTTACAGAATTCCACCATAAATGTAAATTCTAAGAAAACTACCTAAATCTTTTTCTTAATTTTCTTAACTTATAGTTAAGATCATCTTTGGGTGCGTTTCGGGAATAACTACTTTTTCTATTTCCACTAAAACTTCTATTTTCCTGAGGTTTGGCTTCATTTACTAAAAGTTTTCTATCCTTAAAATCACTCTGGTTAAACTTTTCCATAGCCTTTGTTGCTTCTTCATCAGTTTCCATTTCCACAAACCCGAAGCCTTTTGACCGACCATCCAGACTTCTAATTACTTTTGCGTAAGCCACACTACCTTCACTGGAGAATAGTTCCTCCAGTTCTTTATCTGTAGTAGAGTACTCCAGATTTCCTACATATAGTCTTTTATTCACCTTGATTTCCTTTCACTTATTAAAAATCACCTTTAAACAAAAAACAGAAATAATATAAATAATGCATAAAAATATTAATTTTGATTTGGAAGTTTAGCCAAAAAAAATTTAAGACTTATTCAATTAACACATTATTTAACATTAATCTTACTGTTGTTTCTTATTATACCACAAAAATATCAGCATGTATTTATTATATTTGATACCCATTATTAACGATTAATCATTAATAAGACAATAATCTATTTACAACATACAATTATTGTGCTTGCAGTCAAATCGATTCCGGGCATAAACTTATAATTAAATATTTTTTAAAAAATCAATCTTTACCAAAATTAAGATTATATTAATTTTTGGCATATGATCAACTTAATTTTTTAGTTATAATATTATTTACTATCCTAGGATTTGCCTTACCTTTGGTTTTAGCCATTACTCTTCCGATTAAAAAGCCTACAGCTTTATTCTTGCCCTCCTTGAACTGCTCCACCACGCCGGGATTTTCTTTAATGACCTCTTCAATAACAGCCTCAAGCAAACCTTCATCGCTTATCTGCTCCAGCCCTCCATCTTCAATAATCTTCTGTGGATCCCCCCCGGTGTTGAACATCTCTTCAAATACTGCTTTGGCTATTTTTGAATTGATTTTGCCCTTATCGATTATTTCCAGCATCTTGCAGAGATTCTCAGGAGTTATCCTGCTATCTTTAATAGTCATTTTTTCTTTATTTATAAGTGCGCTGAAGTCACCCATTATCCAGTTTGCAATATTTTTAGCATTATTATAACGCCTGCAGCACTGCTCAAAATAATCTGCCAGATCTTTATTATTAGCCAGAAAGTTGCTGTCGTATTTGGGTAGTCCGTACTGCTTCTCAAATCTTTTAGCTTTCACATAAGGCAGCTCAGGAATTGTCTTTCTAATATCCTCTATCATCTTATCCTCTATATAAATAGGAACCAGATCTGGCTCCGGAAAATATCTGTAATCATGGGCTTCTTCTTTAGAGCGAAGGGTTTTGGTAGTTCCTGTTTTGCTGTCATAATGCCTTGTCTGCTGAATTACTTTACCGCCGGCCTCCAGAACTTCAATCTGTCTTTTAGCTTCATATCCCAGACCCTTTTGCAGGAATTTAAAGGAGTTTAAATTTTTAATCTCGGTCTTTGTACCAATTTTATCTTCACCTGCTTTTCTTACAGAAACATTGGCATCACACCTCAAACTTCCTTCTTCCATACTGCAATTGCTGACATCCAGAAACAGAATTAAATTCCTTAAGACTATCATGTATTCCTTTGCTTCCTCGGGCGATCTTATATCCGGCTCAGTAACAACTTCTATAAGAGGAGTCCCGGCACGGTTAAAATCAACTATACTGGCTTCAGATTCACTTATTCTTCCGGTTGTTCCCTTATGCAGGAGTTTCCCCGTATCTTCCTCCATATGCACTCTTGTTATTCTCACTCTTCTTATATAGCTTCCCATATCAACATCAAGCCAGCCTCCGACTCCCAGAGGAAGGTCATACTGCGAAATCTGGTAATTTTTGGGCATATCAGGATAAAAATAATTTTTTCTGTGGAAGATAGTATATTTTTTAATCTTGCAATTTAGTGCCAGAGCAATCTTTGCGGCATATTCAATCGCCTTTTTATTTATAACCGGAAGTGACCCCGGATGTCCAAGACATACGGGACAGGTATATATATTTTTCTCCTCACCAAATGAAAGCCTGCACCCGCAAAACATCTTGGTATTGGTATAAAGTTCAACATGGGTCTCTAATCCTATAACCTGTTCATATTGGTTTTTCATTTCTTCATCCAAGATATAATAGTTATTAATTTAAGAAAACCATTCTTGTATAAGCTGATAAAAATACCTGGTAATCTTTTATAACCCCGGCTTACCGGTAAAGCCTATTGCTTTCTCCAGACTGTAAGCTGCCTTAAGTACATTATCTTCTCTCAATACATTTCCAATAATCTGCAATCCAATAGGCAATTTACTGCCGGACAGCCCTGCAGGAATTGAAATTGCAGGCAGCCCCGCCAGATTTACCGGTATAGTGCAAATATCCGAAAGATACATAGTCAATGGATCTTTCATCTTCTCTCCAATTTTAAAAGCCGTAGTAGGCGATGTCGGAGAGATCAGAATATCAAATTTTTCAAAAGCTTTTTTAAAATCACCCATAATGAGCGTTCTTACTCTCTGCGCCTTCTCATAATACGCATCATAATACCCTGCTGACAGACAGTAGGTTCCTATCATTATTCTTCTTTTAACCTCATCCCCAAATCCCTCTGCTCTACTTCTGCGGTACATTTCCCTTAGGGTCCTCGCTTCCATGTTCCTGTATCCATATCTTACTCCATCAAATCTTGAAAGGTTTGAGCTGGCTTCAGAAGAGGCGATAATGTAATACACGCTCAGTGCATATTCCAGGCTTGGCAGTGAGATCTCTTCAACTATGCACCCCATATCTTCGGCCAGCTTAATGGTCCTGTAAACTGCTTCTTTTACTTCCCGGTCGATACCTTCAACCATCAGTTCCTTCGGAACTCCGATCTTCATACCTTTTATATCTGCCTTAAGGAAGCTTTTATAATCCGGAACCTCCACATTTATAGAGGTGGAATCTTTTCTGTCATAGCCGCAGATTATATTAAGCATCGCTGCACAATCTTCAACATCTCTTGTAAGGGGCCCTATCTGGTCAAGTGAAGATGCAAACGCTACCAGTCCATACCTGGACACCATTCCGTATGTGGGTTTAAATCCGACAACACCACAAAGAGATGCAGGCTGTCTTATTGAGCCGCCGGTATCAGATCCCAGTGAGCATACAGCCTCGCCTGCTGCAACACAGGCTGCAGGTCCACCGCTGGAGCCACCCGGTACCCTGTCAGTATCCCATGGGTTTTTAACAGCCCCAAAATAGGAGTTTTCATTGGACGAGCCCATTGCAAACTCATCCATATTTGCCTTTCCGGTCAATATATAGTTCCGGCTTTCCAGTCTATCAATTACCGTAGCATTATATATAGGAATATAGTTTTCTAAAATTCTGGACGCACAGGTTGTAGTTATATTTTTGGTGCATATATTGTCTTTTACGGCAATTGGTATGCCCATAAAATCTTCTATATCACTGCCTGCGCTTATAAGCTTATCTACTTCTCCTGCCCTGGATAAGGCACTTTCCTTCTCCAGTCTGACATATGAATTTAGCCTATCTCCAACCTCTTCAATTCTCAAATATACGCTTTTAACAATTTCGGTGCAGGATATCTGTCTTTTCTCCAGCATATCTTTAAGTTGATGAGCAGTGAGATAATGAATTTCCAAAATTTCTCCTTATTGGTTTGCTAGTCTATCTTCGGCACTTTAAAGCCATCATTTGCCTCATCAGGGGCATTTTTAAGCGCGGATTCCTGGGTAACTGACTCTTCTGCCATATCCTCCCTGAAAACATTCTTTATATTCAGTACATGTGATGTCGGCAGAATTCCTTCGGTATTTACACTGCTTACATTTGCAACATGGTCCAGTATCCTTTCAATTTGAGAGGTAATTTTTTCTATATCCTTTTCACTGAATTCCAATTCTGCCAGCTCTGCTATATGCTTCACATTATCTTTAGAAATACTTTCCATAAACTATCCTTTTCGAAGAATCATCAGTACGAACAATTTAAACCACCCGGTTCAAGTATAATATTTTAACAAATATTATTCTCTATTAATACACTTTTACAATTTTCAGCTCTCCCAGTAAAATCAATATTAGAATAAGGTTGTACGCTCCATGCAAAAAGATCGGCATAAGCAGAGATTTTGTTTTTTCGAACAGATAAGCCAGAAGCCACCCAATAATCATAAGGGGTATGAAACTATATAATAATTCCAGGTGGACCATGTGAGCTATGGAAAATAGAAAAGAGGACAAAAAAAGTGCGGCATTGACCCCCAGGCTTTTCTTAAATGCTGAATACAAAAATCCCCTGAAAAAAACTTCTTCGCTAAAAGGGGCAACCACTGTCACTACTACAAGTAAAATATTATTTGATACGCTTTTATTAATAATCAATTTCTCAATCGTGCTCTCAGGGCCTTCTATCCCAAACAGTGAATTCATTAAAGACATATATAGGAAGCTTATAAAAAAAATAGCAAGCAGTGAAAGAAAAGTATACCAGATGGTTTTTGGCATACTGTAATACCTCAGTCCCAGATCTCTTAAATTTGATTTCCTCCGGAATATGGCAAAAAACCAGACCACCCCCAGCATAAGCACTGTCTGAACTCCATATAACACAGCAAAGCTTACATTGCTAATATTGGAAGAGTTAAAAAATTGCTTTCCAGCCAGTACTTCAAGCAGCTTTGCAGATCCAAAATAAACGCCTGTAAGTACAACCACCAAAAAAGCCAGTGAGATCACAGCATCAATGGCATTCCACTTTATATTTAAAACATTGTTCTGTTTCCCTGTTGAATTTGTCTCTTTTAATTTACTGCCAGTCATATTTAAAAACTTATAAAAAATTATTCTTTTATCATTTTTTCAAATTCTTCTTCAGATATTACTCTGACATTATACCTTCGAGCATCATCCAGTTTACTTCCCGGACTCTCACCCGAAAGAACAGCATCAGTGCTTTTGCTGACACCTGAAGTAACCCTTCCCCCAAAATTTTCAATAACCTCTTTAGCCTCCTCCCTTGAAAAATCATTCAATTTGCCGGTAAGAACAAATGTCTTGCCTGCAAAGGCTTCCTTCCTTAAAACCTTTTTTAGCTCTGAGCTGAAATTGACCCCGGCTTTTCTTAATTTCTCTATTACTTTGAGATTTTGCTCCTGCTTGAAAAAGGAAATTATACTCTCTGCTATTATTGGCCCAATTTCCTTTATTCCTTCAATTTCCTCGTATCCTGTATGCATCAAACTGTCAAGGTCCGTAAACACTCTTGTGAGCACATTCGCAGTATGGGAGCCGGTATGTCTGATTCCCACTGCAAAAAGAAGCTTTGACAATGGTTTTTTCTTGCTTTCCTCTATTGCACTAAATAGATTTTTAGTTGACTTTTCTTTAAAATTTTCCAGTGAAAAAACATCATCGTACTTCAGATAATAAATATCCGCTGAATCTTTGATTAACTTCTTATCAAGGAGTTTCTTTACGATGGCGGGTCCCAGCCCTTCTATATCCATAGCACCTTTTGAAGTAAAGTGAACGATCCTCTCGTACTGCTGGGCAGGGCATGCCATCGAAGTACACCGTAGCGCCACCTCCCCTTCAGATTTTATAACATCAGACCCGCACACAGGGCACTTCCCGGGCATCTTGAATTCTTTCTGGCTGCCGTCTCTTCTTTCTTTTATAACTTTTACAATTTCAGGTATGACATCTCCTGCCTTATGCAGCACCACCCAGTCACCTACTCTGGCATCTTTTCTTCTTATCTCATCTTCATTGTGCAGAGTGGCATGGGAGATAGTAGACCCTGCCACTGTTACCGGCTTGAGGACTGCCACCGGAGTTAACACCCCGGTCCTGCCGACACTGACCTTTATATCCAGAATACGCGTAACCTCCTCTTCAGGAGGAAATTTATAGGCAATGGCCCATCTGGGGTTTCTGGAGGTATGACCCAGCTTCCGCTGATAGGCAAGATCATTTACTTTTATAACAATCCCATCCGTTTCGTATAGCAGATCTTTCCGCTTCTCTTCCCAGCTTTCAAGGTATCTTTTAATATCTTCAAGACCTGCTGCCTTTCTTATATTCGGGTTTATTCTGAGTCCAACCTCCGCAAGATAATTTAATATTTTATAATGGGTGGTAATATCAAGCTCACCTGAATCCACTACTCCATATATAAATATATTCAACCTTCTGCTGGCAGTATTTTTAGGGTCTATTTGCCGGAGTGACCCTGCAGCAGCATTTCTGGGATTAGCAAAGACTGCAAGCCCTTCCTCCTCCCTTTCAGTATTTATTCTTTTAAATTCATCCTTCGCAAGATAGACTTCTCCTCTTACTTCCAATCTTGACGGAATCTTTAGCCCCACTCTCCTGAACAGCCTTAAGGGAATTGCCTTTACAGTTCTTAAATTAGAGGTTATATCCTCACCCAGAACACCGTCTCCCCTGGTTGAGCCCCCTACAAATCTTCCATCCTCATACACCAGCGAGACTGCTGACCCGTCTATTTTTAGCTCACAGACAAACTCTACTTCATTTTCACCTCCCCCAAGATCCTTATATACACGGGTAAGAAAATCATTCAGCTCCTGATAGTTAAATGCATCCTGCAGGCTCAGCATCTTCTCTCCATGCTCTACGGTACTGAAACCTCCTTCCAGAGGTGCTCCAATTCTTTGAGTGGGAGAGTCTTCTGTTATTAGCTCCGGGTATTTTTTTTCAAGCATTGAGAGGTTGCGGAGCAGCATATCATATTGGTGATCACTTATAATGGGATTGTCTTTAATATAGTAATAATAATTATGCTTTACCAGTTCATTTCTCAAACCTTCCACTATAAGCCTGGCATCATCTTTGATGATATTTTTAATATCTATATTAAGAAATTCTTCTAATTTTGATCTCCTGCTTTTTTCTTTCATTTTTTCTGGTAAACAGTTTTTATTTCACCTGGTAGATTATACAAATTATTTTTCTTCAATTACAGGATATCCTTTTCTCTGCCATTCTATAATACCTTCTCCGGTCATATCATAAACTTCTTCAAAGCCATTATCTACTAAAATAGCAGCTGCTTTTCCGCTTCTGATACCGGTGCGGCAATAAGTGCTTATAGGCTCATCTTTGGGTAGTTCGCCCAACCTATTATCAAGTTCCAAAACCGGGATAAGTACTGCTCCTTCAATATGGCCTTCCTTAAACCCATCAGGTGTCCTTACGTCCAGAATTATATAATTCCGGTTACTGCTAATAATTTCATAAACTTCTTCCACAGAAATATCATTAACCTCGTAGATTATTTTTTCTTCTGCCCGGGCTGACTCATCCTCACTAACTTCCTCAATTTGAGCCGTTCCTTCCTCATTATCCTCTGCTTTAACCTGTATTTTGCATCCACTAATAACAGCAGAACTTAAAAACACAAAAATGATTGTTATGATTGAAATCAGACATAATTTATTATTCATAATCCTATTTATCATTCTCCGCTCCTTCTTAATTTATTTTATCTATTGCCTCTATTACCAAATCTATATCTACAAAAGTGCCTGTTGCTATTTCTATTACTTCCCCATCAATATCTATTATAGGCGAGCCACTTTCCTTATCCTCTAAAGTGCATATACTAAAATTTTTGATTGTATTAATATTTCTTTTTCCTAAAATAAATTTAGGATTGCTATCATTTATATCAAAATCTAATCCATTGTTTATCTTATCAGAATATAGAATTGCATAATCTCTATTATTTATATAATCATTCTCGTAGGTTAATAATTTGGGATATACCCAATTTCCGTTATTCTGTCTAAATTTTATTTTAGTATATAATCCAGTATCTAAACCTTCATATTTATAATGTACGCAATGTCCTGCTGTAATTAAGTAATATTTATCTTTATACTTTATACTGAATGCTGTAAAACCATCTGATATATAATTATTATTTTCAGCATATCCATAATATACATTAGATAATAGTTCATTTAGATTGATTATTAAGTCTTTATATTTTACAAGTTCTTCTTCTGTTAGGTCTATCTTACTATTTGAATAATCTAACTGCTTATTTAGCTTTTCTATCTCTTTATCTTTGCCGGCAATACTACTTTTAGCTTCTTCTAACTGATTTTCATATAAGGACACTTCGCTGTTATATTCTTCTATAGGTACATCCTCATCTAAATTGGTGCAGGAAATTAAAAATATAGTTAAAAATAAAATTAAAAATATGGAGTACAACTTTTTCACATAATTATTATAACCAATAATCCACATAGAAAAAATTGTTTTATTTTAGAAAAATAGAAAAATAGCCTGGCGCTTAAAAGTTAATAACTAAACCACTTATTGTAAATATCATCGTAGGTGCCATCTTCTTTAGTCTCCTCCAATATTTTATCAACTTCTTCTTTTAAAGCACTTCCTTTAGTAAAAACAATGCCAAATTCTTTATTAGATTTTACAACTTCCAGCACGCTATATATCCCTTTATTTTCAACCAGTAAAACCCACATTGGCAGTGAGATTAAGATCCCATCAACATTTTTGTTTCCAAGGTCATCAAGCATTGTCAAGATATCATCATAACTTTCAATTTTATAATTAAGCAAATAATCTTCACTTAGACAATTCTTTTCGGTTTTTAAGATTCCAATAACCTTATCCTTTAAATCTTCTTTAATCTTAATATCAGTTTCGCTTAAAGTAACCAACATATATTCCATTACAAAATAAGGGCTGGAAAAATCAATCACTCCTTCCTTTCCCTTAATTATTGGAATTGCTGATATTATCATATCGAACTTTAAATCTTCCGGAATCTGGTAAGTGCTGTCCCATGTAATAGATATTATCTCTATCTCTTTATTTATTCTCTTTGCTATTTCCCTGGCAATATCTATATCGAAACCTTCAACATTTCCATCTTCTTTAAATTCAAAAGGCTTGTAAGTAATATCACTTCCAACTATAAGTTTTCTACTATCAGTGGTAATTTTCATCTCATCAACTGTACCAGAAGCTCCACAGCTGACTAAAGGAAACATTGATAAAATGATGGCAATACATATAAATATATTTATAAAAAATAAAAGAACTTTTTTCTTTTTCGGTGTAAAATTTAAAAACATTTATTTAAATCTATAGTATAAATTTTTCTTGCTATTTCTTAGTAAGATAAATTTTATTAAAAATATGCTATTTTTCCAAGTAATTATTTAATTGTATTATTATATAATTTTGCAAATACATAAATGATTATTATATTATTTATAAATACAGAAGTGCTATGAATTAAATAAATAAAAATAGGAATGTGAGAATACCTATTTAAATCATTTCATCAGGCGCGGAGAACTGCATACTATTTATGAAATGATTATTAAAACTGGGAAATACAGCCAGTTCAAGATATCTAATTTTTTTAGCTATTTTTTCAGCATTTGCCCTCTGCTTTTTGGAAATTAAAATCATCTTTGCTCCAACCCCTGCAGCATTGCCGACCTGCCTGATTTTCCTTAACTGAACATTGGGGAACATACCAATATTAATAACATTTTTAGGGTCTATATAAGACCCAAAAGCGCCTGCAATTATTATTCTGTCTATATCTTTAAAGCTTATATCTGCATTTTCAAGTAATACTTCGATACCAGCTCTTATTGCCCCTTTTGCCAGTTGAATTTCTACAATGTCTTTTTGGTTTATTAAAATATCTTTTTCTCCGCACTGTTTAGTAAAAAACTTACCATTCTCCAGAACATTACTATTTTCTCTTCTCCTGTTATCATCACCTGAAGGCGCCAGTATATAGCTAAACTCTCCTTTGCTATCTCTGCACACACAATCCAAATCAGTTCTAAATTTGCCGTTCCTGTTTATTATGCCAGCCTTTAACAGTTCCGCTATTGCGTCTAAAATCCCGGAACCGCAAATACCGACAGGCTTTATATCATTAATGGTCTGGACAGATGGTATGTAAGTCTTAGAATCAATTGATACTCTCTCTATGGCACCTGGTGCTGCTCTCATACCATGTTTGATGTGCGCCCCTTCAAATGCTGGACCTGATGCAGCAGAAACGCTGGTGATTGCTTTTTTGCTTTTTAATACAATTTCAGTATTGGTTCCGATATCAATACCCAGGTAGTTACCTTTCTTTTTATATATTTCTGCAGCCAGGATCACAGCTAAATGGTCAGATCCTACAAATCCTGCTATTGGAGACGGTAAAAAAATATATCCTCCGGGCGTAATTTTAATTCCAATTTCCCTGGCTTTAATTTGTAAAGAGTCATTAGTCAAAGAAACAAATGGGGATAACCCAAGCTGATCTACAGCCAGTCCCAGAAGCAGGTGGTGCATAGCAGTATTGCCAACAATAGTCATCTCCGTTATTTCTTTATGAGTCAAATTATTTTTCCTGCAAAGTTCACTTACTGCTTCATTTATTTTAGTTATCACTACTTTCTGAATCTTATTTGCATTATCCTGACTCTGCATAGCAAAATTTAAGCGGCTCATTATATCTTCCCCATAACTAACCTGAGGATTCATAACTCCTTTACTGTCAATTGTTTTTCCGGTCACTAAATCAACAAGCAGAAGAGCAATTTTTGTTGTCCCAAGATCAACAGCCAGACCAAAATTATTTTTTGTCCTATCCTTTCCTTCAATCAGAATAATTTCATCATTTCTTACCGTAGCTGTAATTTCCCCTAAGTTACTCCTGATAACAGAAGGCATTTCAATTAGTGCTCTGTAATCAATTGAATTAACTTTCAGGTTATATTTATTATTAAGAAAACCTTTAATTCTGTTAAAATCAGCTTCTAAATTTCCAGGATTGGCCTCTTTAAATTTTACAAAATATTTCTTGCAGACAGGATCTACCTCAATAATCTTCTCCTCGCCCGTAACCTGAAGTTTCTGCTCCTCGCTCAATGATGATGAAGGTATATATATAATAAGATCCCTATCGAAAATTTGCTGGCATGCCAGTCTAACACCATTGTCGATCTCGTCAGAGTTTAATATTTCCTTTTCCTGTTTGTTGGCTGGCTTTTTTTCTTTATTTAGAATAACTATTCTGCATTTACCACATATTCCTTTTCCAGCGCAGACTGACTTTATGCCCACCCCGGCATTAATAATTGCTTTAAGTCCACATGTCGGTTTGTTTAGAAATATCCTTTTTCCTATAGGCTCAATAACTATCTTAATCTTTCCATTTTTCACGATATCATCCTCACCTATGACCTATTTAAAAAAAATTAACTGGTCCGATCTAATTTTTTTATAAATAAACTTTCTTAAACAATATCCGTAATATTATATTAATTTTTGTGGCGTTTATAAAGACTTATCGAATCAGTTCCCTTGATAAAGTTCTTATTCCCTACTTATGATATATGATATAAGCGAATATACAATAATAATATTAAATATTAATATTGTATTTATTGATATTTTATGTTAACCTAAAAAAGGTAATTATTTAAATATTGTTCAGTAATAGAAGTTTATAAGTTGATTTGATTTCTACTTAAAAATATTATAGAGTATCTCAAGTTTTTTATAGATAACATGTTTAGTTAATTGATAAAATTTTTAATAAAGGCAGGTGATAAAAATGGCAAAGAGTGGTGAGATTAAGAAAAAATCAGGTGAAATTGGGATAAATGACCTTAATAGCATAAGCAATTTAGAAGCTGATATAATGAAGATCGTATGGGGAAAGGGTAAAGTAACAGTAAGAGAAGTACATGAGAATATGCTGAGAAAGGAAATTGAAACTAAGGAAGAGGGGTTTATCCCCTACACAACCGTAATGTCAACAATGACTACTCTGGCAGAAAAAGGTCTTCTGAAGCAGAATAAAACTGCAAAAACCTATATTTATTCTGCAGCAGTTGACAAAAAGGAACTTTCAAAAAGCATAATAAAATCAGTTTCAGATAAATTGCTTGAGGAAAGTACAAGCGGCATGGTTTCCAGATTTTTATCTGACAGCAAAAACATTTCTAAAGAAGGCGTAAAAAGATTATTAAAAGAAATAGACAAATATTAATAAGATTTTTCTATTTTTGATAAACTGGCCTAATATTTTATAGAAGATCCAAGAAATTTCTGATAGGTAAATCATAATAAAAAATCTTAAGGGATAAAATATTTTTACTTTTTATAATCTTAAATCAATATAAGTATAATGGGTAATAATAATTTTTTCATTCTTAGTATTACAATAGCAATAATTTCTATATAATTTATATTGCATTAAATGTTTTTTTTAGAAATACTGACAAATTACATTTTACCGATTATTTATGATAGTTTCGTGAGCCTCGTTTTAGTTTTATTCTTCCTATTTATTTTCAGGATAAAAGATTCTAATATCAGGATACTATTTTTTTTCATACCACTCATAAAACCATTTATCGTTATTGCTGAAAAAATGGATAAAACATATTCCCAATCAGATCCTATTATAGGTTTAATTAGGTTACCTGACCCAAATAATATTATTAATACGCTTAAAGAATTTGAAAGAGGTCCAGCAGTCTTTTCTGACATAAACTATTTAGCTCTATTATTAATAGCAATCAGTATATTCACAGTACTAATTACAAGATGGATCCTACTTTATCTCTTTTATAGAAATTTAGCATATGAAGATATAGTCAGCAGAAAAGACGTTCCTGAGATTTATGCTATTATTGATAACTATACTCAAAAAACAAAAACAAAAACTCCTTACGTAAGCTTGACCCATAGGCATTACCTTTCACCTTTTATAATCGGAATTAGAAATTATGCACTGGTACTTTCTCCCAAATTAATGGATATGCTAAATACTGACGAAAAAGAGGTTTTAATTCAACACGAACTATCACATATTAAAAGAAATGACAATCTTATTGGCTGGATTGCATTGATTTTAAGAGACTTACTCTTTTTAAATCCCTTTTCCTATATTGCATATTCATTAATTAGAACTGAGCAGGATAAAGATAGCGATAAGCTTGTGGCGCAATACTCTAAAAAACCAACAAAAGAGATTGCTAAAAATATTCTTAACGTTATTCTAAAAATAAAATCTATTCCAGCTTCAAAACCCACCTCTCAACCAATACAAAGCTCCAAATTCACACCTCATAGCTTATTCAGCCAAGTGAGATTAAGAAACAGGATTAACTCAATTATTAAAATTAATCCAGATAAGATTTACAGCCGTGTCTTTACTAAAATACTGATATGCATTCTATTTTTGACACTTCTAATAATTCAAATAATGTTTGTAATAAAAATAAATAATCTATATATATTTCTTAGATAAATTTCAATAATCTATTAGAATTGCTAAAATTATCTACTCTTATAAAAAAAAAGAATTTTTTTATAATATTAATTTGATATAATATTAACATTAATAAATAATCTTAAGAAAGGAGACTCCTGTTGAAATCCATTAACAAGACCAAAGACCTGTGGAATAAGGATTTGACCTTAAAAGGACTTAAAAATAATATTAGTCCCATGTGCTGCTGGGTATGGTGCTTCTGGTGGAATTGGTCATAATAATTGTACTCGTAATTTATAAATGAAGTTATTTCAAAGCCGTTATAATTACTTTCATAGGATAAATTCCAGATATACTCTTATAAATAATACTTTAACCGGTGCACTGGATATTGTAGAGAATAATATCTGGAGTTTGGTAGAAGGTAAAAAATTTAATAATATTGATTCTGAACCTCTATCAAACCTTATTGAGAGAGGCTATCTTTATTATGACTTAAAAAAAGAAGATGAAATACTTGTCACTCTTTATAATAACTATATAAAAAAAGTATCCTCAAGACCACTGAGATTTGTGTTCTGCCCATCCTACCAATGCAACCTGAGATGTATTTACTGCTTTCAAAGGGACCTACCTTCCAATCCCAATAAATTTATGAGCATTAAAATCCTGGATGATGCAATAAATGCCGCAGAAGAAATATCAAAAGAAAAATCCGGTAAAGTTGACTCTGTGGAATTATTCGGGGGAGAACCACTGCTTCTAAAAAATAAACCACACCTAAAGAAGATTCTTAAATTTGCCAAAGAAAAAGATGCCCT
>Ga0307928_10002306_pt1 | contig 14691 bp, 13 predicted proteins | sample AceLakmetagen232_FD_201815 | JGI IMG/M metagenome (GOLD analysis project Ga0307928, IMG submission 201815) | Saline water microbial communities from Ace Lake, Antarctica - #232 | ecosystem: Environmental > Aquatic > Non-marine Saline and Alkaline > Saline | place: Antarctica: Ace Lake... | reverse complement strand
TTCTTAGGGGAGTGGTAATAACTGAGCCATTATATTCCTCTCCCGTCTTAAATGTCTGAGAATTTCCGTAGCCCTGTTTTTGAATGAGAAGCTTGTAATCGTTAGCCAACTCTGATGTATTCAGAATCAAAAGTCGCTTTCCGAGATTCTGTAAGTCGGTACCATAACATTGATCAAACGCCGTTCCTTCGTTAACAATACGAAGCGTATCATTGGGACAAGGAGGAAGCTGATCTCCTGTTATAATCTCTACCGGATTACCATAGCTGTCGCTCAACGAGATACGCAAAGCCCCTTTATCTTCTCCTGTCTCTAATCCTTTGGCTGCAATGTTGGAGCTTAAAATCGTTTCTCCTCCCCAAAAATCGTTCCAAGAAATTCTAACTTTTATTTTCTTATAATCGTTAGGCGCTATATCTGGTAAGACAACCGTTCCACTACAATCAAACCCTTCTATCGTGCCATCAGCACAATCGTCAAAATCCTCAATAAGCGTTTGAATATTGTAGGAAACGCCATTAAGAACAATAATACTTTCGCTTGTTTGAATGTCGTTAAAAGATAAATTTCTTAATTCTTCAATACGTTCATTTGCTAAATAAACTGCCCCCATTTTAACTCTTGATTGAGCTACTACTTTAATAACTAATCTAAAACCACCAAAAATCCCTATAAAAACAATAGAGATCAAAAAAGTTGCCACCAAAACTTCAATAAGTGTAAATGCTTTTTGTTTTTTCTTCATATTCCTCCCACAAATAACGAGGGTTACATGCCCTCCATTATTGAATATATTGGCTGAATCATGGCAATGGCGAAAAATCCCACTATTGCCCCTATAAAAAGTAAAAGAACGGGCTCAATAATAGAAGACAAATTTTGAGTAACATTATTTACCTGTTCTTCAAAAAAATCAGCCAACTTAGTTAACATATCTGATGTCTTTCCTGTCTCTTCTCCTATTCTTAACATCTGTAAAAAAAGTTGGGGGTAAAGATTCGGAAAAGGAGACATGGCATCAGAAAGCTTTTTTCCTTTTTTTACTTCTTCGGCCGCAACCCTTAACGATTCTTTAAAATAAACATTACTCACTGCGCCAGAAGAAATTTTAAGAGCGGTCACTATAGGAACGCCACCTTTAATCATGGCGCTTAGGGCAATAGAAGTATAAGCGCAATTTATTTTTTTAAACAAAGATGAAAGAACTGGAATTCGTAATAAAATTTTATCTAAAAATCTTTTACCTGATTTACTTCTAGCTAAGGACACAATTAAGAATGGCATTCCGGCCAACAATAGAATTACTATATACCAATAATTAACAAAAAAGTTACCTAAGGCAATTATAAATCTGGTCATGAGCGGCAATTCTATTCCAAGTTCTATAAATGTTTCGCTCAATTGAGGAACAACCTTAACCAACATAACAATACCAATTAAAATCATTGCGCTAATAATTACCAATGGATAAACCATCGCTCCTCTCACTTTAGCTCTTAATTTATACTGCCTTTCCAACTGAACAGCTAATATGTCTAAAATTTCCTGCATCTTACCAGTTTGTTCTCCAACTTTAAGCATACTGCAATAAATTTCTGGAAAGATTTTGGGATATTTGACGACTGCAATGGACAGAGCTAATCCTTTGACAATATCTTCTTTCATTTCTAAAAGAACTTTTTTAAAATATTTATTTTTTGTCTGAAGAGCCAAGACATCCAATGCTTTAGGCAGAGAAACCCCAGCCGAAACCATTACCTCTAAATTCCTAGTCATCATTAGTTTCTCAGTTAAAGAAACTCTGTTAAATTTTATTGAAATTTGTGCTTTTTTCTTTGTCTTTTTTGGTGCTTCAGCTGAAATTAAAAAAAACCCTTCTGACTTCAATGAAGAAGCCAAGTCCTTTTTATCTTTGGCTTGTCTTCGGCCCCTTTTTTTCTTTCCTTCTAACGATTTGGCGATATAGTTATAGTTTGGCATAAATCAAATATTTAATCTGAAATCACCCTAAGAATTTCTTCTATTGAAGTAGTCCCTTGAGCTGCTTTAACAAAGCCATCCTCCGCCATCGTTCTCATCCCTTCTTTAATGGCTCTTTCTTGAATCTGGCTCGAAAAAACCCCTCGACTAATCAATCTTTTTATGCTTTCGGTAACTGATAAAACTTCAAAAATCCCAAATCTTCCTTTGTATCCTTTCGGACAAGTTTTGCTCTTTTTGTGATGATAAAATTCTATATTGGAAAATTTTTGCCCCGATTCAATAATTTTATCCTCTTCTAAAGCACGGAGAATATCATTTGGATCAGAGTACTTAGATAACTCTTTAATTCTCTTTCCGCTTATTTTGTATTCTTCTTTTTCTCTACAAAGTTTCCTAACTAATCGTTGAGCCAAAACCAACTTCAAAGTAGAAGCGATTAAAAATGGCTCTACTTTCATATCGATAAGTCGAGGGATTGCTCCAGCGGCACTATTGGTATGTAGAGTGGAAAGAACTAAATGGCCGGTAAGGGCGGCATTGATTGCTAAAGAAGCGGTCTCACTATCCCTTATCTCACCCACCATAATAATGTCGGGATCTTGTCTTAATAAAGAACGAAGCCCATTGGAAAAGGAAAGACCAATTTTCGGTCTTACTTGTGTCTGGTTAATCCTAGGAATTCTATATTCAATAGGATCTTCTATTGTACTAATATTCACTTCTGGAACATTTAAAATTTCTAATATGGAATAAAGAGTGGTTGTCTTGCCCGAGCCAGTGGGGCCAGTAATTAAAATCAATCCCGTTGGTTTCTTAACTGCTGCCTCAATACACTCAAGAGCATTACCTCTTAGCCCCAATTCTTCTAAAGAATAACCCTTGGCTCCTTCTGCTAAAAGACGCATTACTATTTTTTCCCCATTTAAAACCGGTAAAATAGATACTCTAACTGAAAATTTATCGCCACTCGTTTCAAACTTAAAACGCCCGTCTTGAGGCAAACGATGTTCGTCTAATTTTAAATCTGCAAGAACTTTTATACGAGCAACGATACCTGGAGCAATTTGCTTCGGAAGAGTCATCGCATCCCTCAAAATTCCATCAATTCTATAACGAACTACAACTTCTTTTTCTGATGGCTCGATATGAATGTCCGAAGCTCTATCTAAAACAGCGTGTTGCAAAAGGGTCTCAACGATTCTAATAACTGGCATTTCTTGAGCTACTTTTTTTAAGCTTTGTCCCTCTTTTTGCTTAAATTTCTTTTCTAAAAATATCGGCTTTATGGTTTTAGCTTCTTTTCTGATTAATTCCTTGAATTCAGCTTTAAGGGTTTTTCTGTATTGAGATAGAATATTTTTGATTCCTTCTGGAGTAGTCAGTCGCGGCAAGATTTTCAAATCTGATTTCCTTTTTATGAAATCAATAGTTTGAAGATCTTCAGGATCAAGCATAGCTACCTCTAAACACTTTTTTTTCTTTCTAAAGGCAACAATATTATTAGATCGAGCAATTGGTTCGGGAATAATCTCTAGAACTTCAGAAGAGGCAACTAATTTTGCTAAATCAACAAAGGGAATACCAAGAATATACGCCTTAAGTCGACTTAAATCCTCTTGGGAAATAAAATTATTGACAATCAAAACGTCTTCGATGTTTTGTCTACTTTCTTTGGCGATTTTTTGTACCTCCTTAAATTGCTCCTTTGTAAGTAGTCCGGCATCTAACAAAAATGCTTTAAGTTGTTTCTTCTCAACTTTCATAATATAGTCCCTACGGCTAAGGCCGTGGTATTCTTTTTCGTTTTGTAACAAATTTTTACTAATAGCAAAAACTTGAGCATTACATCGCTTCGACCATGGGTTTATCCGTGATTTTCACTTTCTTAAAATAAAATTAATGACGAATTTGCTTAATCCTCCAGTGCCTTCTTCACTTTCTCTATTACCTCATCTAAACTATAATTTGCTTTTACGAGATAAGTTGTAGCTCCGAGTTCAATGGCCCTTTCTACTTCTCCTATATTCTCTAAATTTGTGAGAATAATAACAGGGATATCTTTAGTACTTTTATCTTTTCTTAATTCTTCTAAAACCTCTAATCCATTCTTTTTGGGGAGGATAATATCTAAAAGAATTAAGTCCGGTTTTTCGTTTTTAACTAATTTCAACGCTATTTCTCCGTCAAGGGCAGATTGGACATCGTAGCCCTTATTGCGCAACGACTCTCCTAATGTCTTTTGAATAGCTGTTTCGTCTTCAACAAATAAAATTTTTTTCATAATAATTCTTCTATCCGCTCTCGTTATCCCCTTGTATCCATTCTTTTTTACAAGAGAGTATGGGTTAAGTGGAAACGAAAACTGAACAAAATTAATGATTAATAATTAATGATTACGCTATTGGCAAGGTAAAATAGAATGTACTTCCCTTGTCTTTTTTAGAAACAAACCAAACTTTGCCATTCATTCTGTCAAGAATTAATTTAATAATAAAAAGACCTAAACCTGTTCCGTAAACTTCTGCTCTAATGGCGTTCCGAGCGCGAAAGAATTTTTGGAAAATTCGCTTTTGATCTTCGATAGGAATGCCTATGCCACGGTCTTCTATTTGAAACCTTACTTGTTTGCCTAATACCTTTAGTTCAATAAAAATATTGCCTCCTCCCTTGCTGTAATTAATAGCATTGTTAATTAAGTTTTCTATTACTATCTTAATGAGCGGATGACTAACAAAAACATCGGGTAAACCTTTCGATGGTTTTAATTCTAATTGAATGTTAGATATTTTGGCAGCTGATTCGCGCTCTGAAATAACCTCTTTTGTTATGGTCATTAGAGAAACTTTCGATTTCTTGTTATCCGCCCTTCCTTCTCGTAAACGGGTGATTGTTAGCAAGTCATCAATTAAATTCTCCATCCGAGCACTATTTTCTTTAATAATGTCAAAATATTCAATGTTTTGCTCTTTTTCAGAAACATTGAAGTCTTCAGATAGTAGGGCCTGGGTTGCCCACCTTAAATTCGTCAAGGGAGTCCTTAATTGATGAGAAACAATATTAACAAATTCTGTTTTCATTCTGTTGGCCTCGGCTAGATTCTCAAAACTGTGAGTAATAATAAAAGCGATGATAAATAAAACCATAGAAACCGCAAGAACGGCAAAGGCAACTATTCTCGGGTCAGTCACATAATGTTCGCCTATAGCGTAGAAGGTGATGCTAGAAAACATAATAACAAGACTCATAACAACGAAAAGAAATTGTGGGCATTGCCAAAGAGGAATCCGATATTTTTTACATTGAGAAAAAATATTAAGTTGGAAAAACTTTTTAGCCATAATCCTGTTCTTAATTTTAATATTCTTAATTCTAACACATTTTAAAAAAAGAAAGCAATTACTCCTTCACAAAACTCAAAATTTCCAGTAGTATCAAATATGCGGGGCATAGTGTAATTGGCTAACATTCTCGCTTTGGGAGCGAGTGATTCTGGGTTCGAATCCCAGTGCCCCGACAATAGATAAAAAAGTAATCTGGCAAGGACTAATTCCAATAATTATAGCAACAATATCGATAACGCGATAGGCGGGTGTAGCTTAGTGGTAGAGCTTTTGGTTTCCAACCAAATGATGAGGGTTCGATTCCCTTCACCCGCTCACGAATCAAAAACCACCCATTATTTCCGATTCCCTTTTTAAGAGGGGAGGACATAGGAGGTGGTTTTTGATTCGTGAAAGATTGTCTATCTAATTATATCCTACCTTACTATATCTTTCAATGCCTTGCCTGCCTTAAATCTTGGAACTGTCGTTGCTGCAATTTTAATACTTGCGCCTGTCTGAGGGTTACGACCCATTCTGGCTTTTCTCTTGCTTGCTAAAAACTTTCCAAAGCCAGTTAATACTACTTCATCTCCTTTGGCTAATGTTTTGCCAATTTCATCTAAAAGTGTATTGAGAAACTCTGCTGACACTGATTTAGAAAGACCTGATTTATCTGCTAAAATTTCAACTAATTGTTGTTTTGTCATATTTTTATATTCCGTTTACTTATTAACTCGACCTTTGTTATTCTAATTACTTATTACTTAGCATATTCTATCACTCTTTTCTCTCTAATTACAATAACTTTAATCTCTCCAGGATATTTTAGCTCCTCAGCAATGTTTTTAGCAATGTCTCTAGCTAGTTTTTGGACTGCTAAATCATCAAGTTTTTCTGGGCTAACAAAAACTCTTAATTCTCTTCCTGCTTGAATAGCGTATGCTTTTTCAACTCCCTCAAAAGAAGTCGCTATGTTTTCTAAATCGCTCAGTCGTTTAAGGTAATTCTCTAGGGTATCCTTTCTAGCTCCTGGCCTTGCTCCAGAAATTTGATCAGCCGCCTGGACAATATGCGCCTCAAGAGTTTCATAAGGATATTCCTCGTGATGTGATTTCATCGCTGAGATTACTTCTTTCTCAACGCCAAATTTTTCTAAAATTTTAATTCCGATATCAACATGAGATCCCTGAACTTGATGATCAATAGCCTTGCCAATATCGTGAAGAAGACCTGCTTTACGCGCTACTCCAACATCGGCTCCAATCTCTTCAGCCAACATTCCGCTTAAAAGCGAAACCTCAATAGAGTGAAGCAAAACATTTTGTCCATAACTAGTTCTAAAACGTAATCGGCCTAAAAGTTCGACTAATTTGGGTGCTAAGTCAAGCACTCCAGTTTCATAAATTGCTGTTTCTCCTGCCTTTTTTATTTGTTCATTCGCTTCTTCCTCTACACGAAGAACTACTTCCTCAATCCTGGCTGGTTGAATACGACCATCCTTTATTAATCGTTCCATTGCCTTTTTAGCAATGTAACGGCGCAAAGGATTAAATCCAGAGATAGTTATTGCCTCCGGAGTTTCGTCAACTAAAACCTCAACACCAGTCGCCTTCTCAAAGGCCCTAATGTTCCTTCCTTCTTTGCCAATTATTCTTCCTTTAATTTTGTCTGAAGGAAGAATAACTGTGCTTGTCGTACTCTCTTGGGCTTGAGAAAGAGCAAATCTCTGGATAGCAAGAGTTAAAATCTCTTTTGCTTTTTTTCTAAACTTCTCTTCTCCTTCTTTTTCTAGTCGAATCATCTTTTCTAAAATTTCCCTCTGTGATTCTTTTTCAACTCTTAACAAAAGCTCTTTTTTTGCTTCGTCTCGGTGAAGTTGAGAAATGTTTTCCAGTTTTTGAATTTCCTCTCCTATCAAAGAGTTTAATTTTTCTTTTAACTCCTTAATTTCGTCTGCTTTTTGATAGATCTCTTTTTCTCTATTGTCTAAGCCAACAATTCTAGTTTGAAGATTGTTCTCTCTTTTTAATAGAAATCCCTCTGTTTTTGAAAGTTCTGTTTTTCTAGTTTCTTCCTCTTCCCTAATTTTTTTAATTATGTCCGAGGACTTACGACTCGCCTCTAGTTTGATTGTCTCAGCTTCTTTTCTCGCCTGCGCAATTCTCTTTTGAATCCTTTCTTCTAGGCTTCCAATCTGCTTCTTGCCGATTGACTGACGCGTGAGATATCCTAGAATAGAACCCACGACAATGCCAGCAACTCCTAGCGTCAATAGGGTAAGTTGAATCATGTTTTATATTGGAAAACTGGTAAAACATTTTAAATAATTTATTAGAATCACCGAATCCCAAGCTTAATTACTAGTATTTGATTAAAACTTATCAAAAAAAACCTCATTTGTAAAGCCTTTTTGGTTTTTATTACTTTTTTACCCCTATTACCGTATCAATAAGCCCGTATTTTTTGGCGTCTTGAGCAGAAAGATAAAAATCTCTATCCGTATCTCTAGCAATATTTTTTAACGATTGACCAGTAAGTTTAGATAAAATTCTATTGAGCTTATCCTTAATTTTTATAATCTGCTTAGCTGTAATCTCTATTGCACTTGCCTCTCCACTCACTCCGCCAGCAACCTGATGAATTAAAATTTCGCTATTGGGCAAGGCAAATCTTTTTCCTTTTGCGCCAGCTGCCAAGAGAACAGCTCCCATTGAAGCAGCCAATCCAACACAAACCGTAGAGATAGGGGAGTCGACATATTGCATAGTGTCATAAATAGCTAAGCCAGCCGTAACCGAACCGCCTGGACTGTTTATATATAGTTTGATATCTTTCTTCGGATCTTTACTTGCTAAAAAAAGTATTTGAGCAATTATAGAATTAGCCGTCATGTCTGAAATCGGCCCAGCCAAAAAAATAATCCTGTCCTCTAAGAGCCGAGAATAAATGTCGTAAGCTCTTTCTCTTTGTCCGTTTTTCTCAATAACTGTAGGAATAAGATTCATAATTTTTATTTTGTTTATGTTAGTTATAAATAAATAATTATTGATTATTTAATTAAATTCTCTAAAAACTGCAATGTTTTTTCCTGTTCTATTTTTTCTTTAAGATAGCTCTTGAGTGCTATTTGATCAATTTTATCCTTTTTTTGTTGATTAGCTGGATGCTCTAAAAAAATATTAACTTCTTTTTCCAATTCTTCTTGGCTAGCTTTAATCTTTTCTTGTTTCTGGATTTCTCCTAAAACTAATATTTTTTTAATTCTATTTATAATTTCTGTTTCCAAAGAATCCTCCAACTCTTTTTCGCTTTTTTTAATCTTTTTCAAATAATCGTCAAATGACATTTTAAGAGATTGCGAAACGTTTTTTTTCAAATCCTCCACCGTTCTCTTTTTTTCGGTGGAAATTAAAATTTCTGGCACTTGCCAATCACAATTTTTGGCAACAGCGCCTAAAATTTCGTCTCTTATTCTTTGTTTTTCTATTGCTTCTTTTTCTCTCTTCATTTGAATGCTAATTGTTTTCTTCAGTTCTTCTGGCTTGTCAAAATTTATCTTTTTCCTCTGTTCTTCTGGTATCTGCTCTTTCATTTCTTGAAGCTGTTTAATGGCTTGCTCTATTTCTTTATCTTCAATAATTATTTCTTGTTTTTTAACTTGCTTAGATATGTTTTTATAATCAGGCAATGTTATGTCGGGCAGAATATAAATCACCACTCTGAACTCTAGGGGATTATTGGGAGCTAATTTCAAAATCTCAACCTCGGGAGAACCAAGGGGCTCCAGCTTATTTTCCTTAATAATTTGAGGATAATATTCTCTAATTGCTAGATTAGCCGCTTCGCTTAAAATCTTATCCTGTCCAACTTCTTTGATAACCATTTCTTTCGGAACTTGTCCTTTGCGAAAACCTTTCATCTCAAAATCCTTGCTTATTTCTTTTTCTACTTGTTCTATAAACTTTTTAAATTCTTCAAAGGCAATTACTGCCCTTATCTCCTTTTTTGTTTGATCGATGTTTTTAATTGAAGTTTCCATATATTTAAACAAATAATGCTAATGATATTAATGCGACAATACTAATCAGCTTAATCAATATGTTTAGAGATGGTCCTGCGGTATCTTTAAATGGATCTCCCACAGTATCTCCAACCACAGCTGCCTTGTGAGCATCCGAACCCTTGCCTCCTAGGTTACCGGCTTCAATATATTTTTTAGCATTATCCCATGCAGCTCCAGAGTTCGCCATAAATATAGCTAATAAAAATCCAGAGCTTAAAGCTCCAACCAATGTTCCAGCTACGGCTTCTTTCCCTAAAATTAAACCAACCGCAATGGGCGCTAAAACTACTAAAATTCCGGGCACAATCATTTCTCTTAACGCTCTTTTGGTTGCTAAATCAACGCAAGCCTTATAGTCGGCTTTTTCTGTTCCATCCATCAGACCAATTTTTTCTCTAAACTGTCGCCTTACTTCCTTGACAATTTCTAATGCTCCACGACTTACTCCCTGCATGGTTAGGGCAGAAAAAAGGAATGGCAACATAGCTCCGATAAAAATACCTGCTAAAAGTTTTGGCTCTAAAAGATTTATAGATGTTAAATCAATTGCCTGGGCATATGTTACTAGCCAAGCTAGCGCAGCCAGTGCTGCTGCTCCAATAGCAAACCCTTTGCCAATGGCAGCCGTACTATTGCCCACAGCATCTAGCGCTTCTACTTTTTGACGAACCTCTGGTTCTAATCCTCCCATTTCAGCAATGCCAGCTGCATTGTCGGCAATCGGACCATAGCAATCAGTAGAGAGATTAATTCCTAACACTCCAAGAATGCCTAAAGAAGCTAAAGCAATACCATAAAGTCCTCCGAAATGATAAGACAAAACAATAGTCGTAGCAACGGCGATAACAGGGACAACTGTGCTCTTCATTCCAACAATCAATCCTTCAATTATAACATTAGATGAACCGCTTTTTGCTGCACGAGCGATATCAAGAGTTGGCTTCTTTTTTTCCGAAGTATAATATTCTGTAGTTTTTCCAATTAACCAGCCAGCTAAAAGACCAAATAAAATTGGCCAGAATAAACTAAGATCTTTAAAAAATAAAGAAACTAAAATATATGCCGCCCCAATCATCAAAACATTGGCAACGATAACTCCTTTTTCCATTGCTTTTCTAACAATTTCGGTTTGTTCAGAAAATTTTTGTTCAGAGGAATTCTTGGAAACTCTAATAAAAAAAGTTCCCACAATAGAACTAAAAATTCCTGCTCCAGCTAAAAGCAGAGGCAAGATTAACCCCTTCAAATTAAAAACCGTTATTCCAATAACTGCAGTAGCAATGATAGTCGAGACATATGACTCAAAAAGATCAGCTCCCATTCCAGCAATATCTCCAACATTGTCTCCAACCAGATCAGCTATTACTGCCGGATTGCGTGGATCATCTTCCGGAATGCCTTTTTCAACCTTGCCGACTAAATCAGCTCCAACATCGGCGCTCTTCGTAAAAATGCCTCCGCCAACTCTCATAAAAAGAGCTACTAAAGAAGCTCCGAGAGCATAATTAATTAAAAGCCCAGCATCTTCAAAAATCAACCAAAGAACAACTACTCCTAAAAGACCTAATCCAACCACTAAGAATCCCATTACCTGCCCTCCCCAAATGGCTGTTTTAAATGCCACTGAAAAACTTTTCTCAGCCGAATGAGTTGTCTTGACATTCGCTAAAGTAGCAACCATCATTCCCACATATCCTGCCAAGCTAGAGATAAAGGCCCCTGCTAAAAAAATTAAGGATGGAAAAATATCCTTATTTAAAATCCCGAGACCAATGGCTACGAGAAAAAAAATAAAAAGCATTGTTATAAACTCTCTTTTCAAAAAAGTTTTTGCTCCCTCTCTAATAGCATCAGCTATTTCTCCTATCTTCTCTCCCCCAGAGCTAACTTTATTTAATCGCTGGATCAGAAAAAAAACAAAGAGCAAATCTAGAATAGCGATGACAAAAGGAATATAAATTAAGTTCATATTTTAAATAATTAAATTATTCTTTCTCTTTTTTTGTTTTCTTTTTAACTTCTTTTTTCTCTCTTTTTTCTTTTTTTGTTTTCTTTTTAACTTCTTTTTTAGATTCTTCCTCTATTTTTTTCTCTGGCTCTATCTTACCCCCTTTCTTAACTTTCTCTTGAACTTCTTCTCCGTCTTCTCCGTCTTCTTCTATTTTTATTGCCTCTTTAGCTCCCTCAGCTTTGACATCAATTTTCCAACCAGTAAGACGGGCTGCCAAACGAACATTCTGTCCTCCCTTACCAATAGCTAAAGACAATTGATCTTCAGGAACTATAGCTGTTGCTTTACCCTTTTCTTCAATTTTAACTTCTGAAATTTTAGCAGGCGATAGAGCGTTGCTAATAAATTCATCCGAGTCTTTTGACCATTGAATAATATCAATCTTTTCTCCTCCTAATCCGTTGATAACCGCCATAACTCTTGTGCCTCTTTGACCCACCATTGCTCCAATTGGATCAATCCCTTCTTCAGTTGACGCTACGGCAACCTTAGTTCGAAAGCCCGCTTCCCTGGCTATGCTTTTAATCTCTACTTGACCAGTTGAAACTTCTGGCACTTCAATTTCAAATAATTTCGTTACGAATTTTGGATAAGAACGAGATAAAATTATAGTTGGGCCTCTTGATCCTGATTCTACGCTACTTAAATAAAGGCGAAACCGTTGACCTACTGTATATGTTTCTCCTGGTATCTGTTCCGCAGACACCAATACCCCGAGTGCTTTACCGATATCAAAAAATATATTAGATCCCTCTACGCGTTGGACTATACCTGACACCACTTCTCCCTCTTTCGACTTATACTCTTCTAAAATGGCATTTCTTTCCGCTTCTTTCAGGCGCTGTAGAATAACTTGCTTTGCCGTTTGAGCAGCAATCCTACCATAATCCGCTTCTGTTTTAAGGGATATTAACAATTGCTCTCCTGCTTTTATGTCTGGCTTTTCTTCTTTCGCCTCATCAAGCATTATATGTTTCTTAGGATTAAAACGAATTTTCTTAGTTTCCTCTTCTTCGGAGGTCTCTTGTTCTTCACCTCCTTTCCCGCCTACAACGCTTTGTGTAGCAATGTGAGCAAGTTTCTTCTCTTCCTGATTCTTTTTTAGTTCCTCCAATTCTTCTTCGGAATAAATCATATCGTTGTCAACCACTTCAAGAATCTGCCAAAGTTTCACCTTGCCGGTTTCTGTGTCTAGTTTTGCCTGAATATTTTCTCCTCTTCTATCGTTGTCTTTTTTGTAAGCAGCAGCTAACGCCTGTTCAATAACTTCAAGAATCGTATCGTAAGAAATACCTTTTTCTTCGGAAATTTGAGCGATAGAAGAAGCGAGTATTTTTAAATCTTCCATATTTTTTAAATTAAGGATTAAAAATTACTGTTCAGAAAAAATGGCCCAACTTATTGGACCTTCATTCTTAATATATTCTAACAAAACTGCACCAATTGTGTCAAGCGTTTTTATCTCCAACAATCTCGGGGGGAAGTCCGACTTCCCTCCATTCTTTAATTTTAGAATGTTAGTTGATTTTAAATATTTTCAAAATGTCTAATTTTTGCTTTATGGGAATTAAAATCCAAAACAATTGCCAAAACATCAATTTGCCATCTTGTGTCTTGTTTTTTCCCATATTCGTCTAACCAAATTTCAGCTATTTTGGCTATTGTTTCCTTTTTCTTAAAATCAACTCTTTCCTCTGGCGAGAGTCTTTTTTCTGATGAAAGAGTTTTAACTTCGCAAAATATAATTATCTTATCCTTTTGAGCAATAATATCAATTTCTCCGAATTTCAAGAAGACAGCTCTTTTTTCAAAATTCCTATCCAAAATCTTATAACCCTTGTTCTTCAAATATTTGACGCCAATATCTTCTCCTAATTTACCAATTTCTTTATTGGTGCTCATGTTTAAAATTCAAAGGAAAATTTATCTCCTATCTTTAATCCTATCGCCTGGGTAATCCCTGCTTTTAATTCTAAAACATATTTTGCCTCTTCCTCTGGATTAATAGTTTCGTAAATGTCTGTTTTGCAGGGAAGAGCATCTTTTTTTATAAAAATAACTTTTTGTTCTTGGTTAATCCAAATTATATCTAAAGAAATTAATGTATTTTTCATCCAAAAACTATAAATCCCTTGTTTTGGGAAAACAAAAAGCATGCCTTTATTATCGGCAAGCTCTTGTCTGAACATCAATCCTTGGGCTCGTTCTTCTGTTGTGTCTGCTATCTCAAGAAAAAAACAATTCTCTTGAAAACAAATCTTCTTGGGTTTAAAACTTTCCTGATTATTAATCGCGTATAGAACAACAATCAAAAAAATAAAAAATAAAAAAATTATTATAAAAAATAATTTTGGCCTTGACATCATACAACTCCTGCTTCTATTAGCGCTAAATAATGTTTTGAGTCATTTCTGTAGATGTACTCGATCAATTTTCCCCTAATTATTCTCTCTATTCTTGATATCAATCCTTTTTCTTTCGCAAAAAAATTTATTCTTTCAACAGCCTGCTTCATCTCTAGAGAATCTTTAACCATTAACTCTATCTCAATAATTTTATAACCAAAATCCACAATATCTAAATCAATATTAAAATCTCCTTTCTTATACTTTCTTCTAGTGGTAACAAGAGTGGCAAAAGGATAGTAGCCTTTCATTTTTAAATCTTCTTTGAGAGTTCTTTCCATGGGAATACTCAACGCTTTCCGAATCTCCTCCGCGGTTTCCAATTCGTCATATCGATCTACAATTCTATCATTAATTCCTTTACCCTCGTTCAGGGGAACCTTTAATTCAAAATTACCATTGCGATTTCTAAGCCATGTATCTTTTGTGGTTAAGGCATAATCTTTCGTGTCATAATATGTATCAATAAGTAATTTTTCTCCCAAAAAATTAGCTCCTTGAATAACTTTCTTCTCGCTTCCTTTATCAAAAATAAATTTTTCTTCTACTTCGATCATAAAATTAGATGCTTACTTTTTCTTAAAATCCATATTCAGTTGCCCCTAATCAACTCTATCAATCGGTCTATCTCTTCCTTTGTTGGTTTTTTATTTCGAACGGTTCTGAAAAAAGCAGGCAGATACTTAACCGCATTCGCTTGGGATAAAATGTCTTGAGGAATTATCCCTTGAGCTATCATTGCCGCATCAATAAACTCTTGTATCTTACTTGATTTGCTTGGAAAACCTAAAATTTTTGCCCAATTTTTTAGAACTCTTTCGTCGGATGGGGGAGAAATTTTGCCTCGTTCAATTTTGCTCCAATTACTTGGATCATAATCCGCCAACCGGGACGCCTTTCTTAGGG
>Ga0307928_10002305_pt1 | contig 14692 bp, 15 predicted proteins | sample AceLakmetagen232_FD_201815 | JGI IMG/M metagenome (GOLD analysis project Ga0307928, IMG submission 201815) | Saline water microbial communities from Ace Lake, Antarctica - #232 | ecosystem: Environmental > Aquatic > Non-marine Saline and Alkaline > Saline | place: Antarctica: Ace Lake... | reverse complement strand
ATTGTTCATTTTGAGAAATAATAGTAGTTAATTCATTAGATGATTTCCCATTAAATACATTTTTATCTATTTTTTGATATTCACGTAATTTTTTCTTTGCAAAAATTTCATCATTTATAGATTTAACCTTTTCTTTTTGTTCTCTAGCTAATAATGGAGCTAAATCAAGGAGTGTTTGGTTAACTTTTATCTCTTCTGTTAATAATGCAATTTTATCATTGATGTTGCCTAATGGATTCCCTTCGTTTATTGATCTGCTAGTTAAGAGGTCTTGGTCAGCTTCATTTAATTTATTAAAATTCACATCTCCAATTTTTTTCATTTGTTTATATTTATCTAAAGAAGACTTAAGCTCTCTTTTTTGAACAGTTATTGCTTCTTTACTTACTGCAATAAATTCTTTTAATTTAGATAAATTTTTAATATCAACATCAAGACTGAATTTAACATTTTTATTTAAATTTTTAGAAACAGCATTAAGCCCAGCAGTTACAGCCATAATTTCCATTAATTTAGTTACATTCATACCTTGTAACGAGTTACTTATATCTTTAATTAACTTAGGAATTTTACTTAAATTATTATCAGCCATCATTTACTCCTTTATTCTAATATTTCTTCTAATATCTTAATAGAATTAGATAATGTTTTAGTAAAGCTTTTAATTGTAGTATTGTGTGGAAGTTGTCTAACTAATTGGATTTGTTTATTAATTTTAGTTAGTTTATTATTCTTATTTAACCCTTTAGCTTGCATCAATTCATTTATCAATTTAGATTTAACTTTATGAAAATTACGAGAAGATAATCCAGTAGATACTCTTTGATTTCCTTTTAATTTATCTAAATTAATGTTTAATTTATTTGTAGCAGATTTAATCATATTTAAATTTTTAATTTGTTCATCAATTAATTTAATATCTTTGGAAACAATATTTTGAGTTTTTTGCTTTTTACTCCATCGTTTCCTACCACCAGATGAAATTTGATCAAAGTCTTTACCTATATTTTCACTATCAGAAATTAATTCTTTTTTTTTATATTTTTCCCAATTAGCATTAATTTCAGACATTAATTTTTTACTAAGAAATTCGATCATATGAGCATTGTTAGGTTTTTTCCGTTTATAAGATGTATCATTAGATCCACGTAATCCTTTCTTGGCTATTGATTTAGCTATTGCAAACGCTTGTTCATTAATAGACCTTTTAGAATAATCTCCATTATCCCATCTTCTTTTACGAATCCTACTTTCAATCCAAGTTTTAATTCCATCAGTATCTACTGTTTGCTTACCTGTAGATCTACCTGTTCCATGCTCAAAAAATTTACCATAATTAGTATTTTTTTCTAAAACAGTTAATCCTAATGTAACATAATTTTGTTGTTTAGCAATAGAAAAATTAAATAGTAAATTTTTAGCAAGTTCACCAGATGCTTTATTGTTATATTTATCAAAATAATCTGGTATTTTTTTTATAAATGCTTCTTTAGTATCTTTAGCCATTTTAGCAATAATTTTTAACATTTCTTTATCTGTATTTCTAGTAAATAAAGTTCCACCACTTACAGAGATAACCTTTTCATGACCTTTAATATCTGTATATAATTTATCAATATCTTTAATTAATGATTGAGCAATAACGTTAGATAATTCTCCAGAGTCAATTAAAACACGCTTATTCTTAGTTAATTCTTCAATTGTACTTTTATATTGTTTATTAATAATATCGTTATAACGAGTGGTATTACCTAATTCTCCAGCATCTAATTTCATCTTAACAAATTTAATCTTGTCACCACGACCTTTAATTTCTTCTATTCTAGCTTTATCAGAAATATTACTAGCTGATGGAGTAATGTTATCTAAACTATCTTTTAATACTGTTAAATATTCTTTTGCAGAATTAAATGAAAATAATAATTCATTTATTCCATCTTCAACTTTTTTACCTAAATTATCAGAAGAACTTGTTATATCTAAATTAATGTTTTTTGATAATCCTGCTCCCAATATTGCATCCACAAATAAAGATTTAGCAGAATCATTTTTATTTATTAAGCTTCTATCTATCTTTACATCTGAAACAGTCTCCATTGCTCGTTTCATGGTATTAATTATAACTTTATAAGCAGTTTGTTGTTCAGGTGTAAGATTAGACATTATTTATTCTCTTTTTTATTCTGTTCTTCATACACATTATCAATTAACTCATATAAATCAGAAAGTGCTTCAGGTAAATCAATTTCATTAATTGCTTCTTTAATTTCATAATCACCACCACACTTTTTAATATTTTCATTTATTTTAAATTTAGAATCTTTATTTAAATAAGCATATAATTCTAAACAACTCTTCCTAATTTCACTTACACTTATTTCTAATGAAAAATAAATTGCTTCTTCATAAGAAAGTTTACTTGGATCAATACTATTTTTTAATAGTTTTAATCCAATATTTCGGTAGTAATTGGAATATCTAGATCTATCAAGCTGTTTACTTTTTCGTTTATCAGCTCCAGTTTTTCCCTCATCATCTTTTCCATCTGGTTCGTAATCATATTCTTTCGCACATTTAATTCTTTCGTCAATATTTTTATGTATATAAGTATTGGCTTCCCTAAATTTAACAAAAAAAAAGATAGTTTTTCAACCATTGCCGTATAATTTTTTTCAGACAATCCTTCAGTTTTTAAATCAATAGCTAATTTCATATCTGTATCTAAGATTGTTTCAAAAAAAGTATTTAATTGGCGTTCATCTCTTAGTAATTCTAGAATAATCATATTTGCAACAGTATCAGTATTATCAACTAATGGGATATCGCTAATATCTAAAATTTTTAATTGGTCTTTAACTTTTGCTAAGGATAATACATTTGTTGTTACTTTGATTCCCGTAATATCTTTTATCATTTTTTCTCCTATAATGAGTATTCTATTATTGTGTCAGTGGAACTAAGGTCTTCTCCAATTTTGAAATCTTTAAATTCAATTGGAGATAATATTTTCTTATTAATTGCATTTAAAACTAATTGTGTAACTCGATATACCTCTTGTTTAGATAAATCAACATTATCATTCCATGCTTCAGCTGATATAAATATAGAAATATTAAATATTGCTATTACAGGAATAAACACAGATGTATTAATTTCAGTAAATGAAACAACCGTATTATAATTTACAACACAAGCAGGGAAACCATCTGGTTCTTCTAAATAATTTCTCATTATATTTGCATCAGAGAACAAACTAGGAGTAATAGCCTTAATTTTATTTATTAAATCTGTTTGAGCCTCATACGGTGTCATTTTAGCCATTTAAATTACCATCACCCCTAATTTCCCAGTAGAAGAACTTTCGCCTGTCACAAATGATGAGGAGATTGCTTCTATATAAGAATTATACCAAGTATCTCTCATTTTTAATATTTCTTCTAAATCAACAGGTAAAATATCACTTTCTCCCCATTTTTGTTTATCAACCATGACATTATCTTTACTTATTTGTTTTAATGCCAATGTCAAATGATAAAATGCTAAATAAGTTTCAGCTACTAAAATTCTATCATATTTTTTCTCAGTATCACTCATGGAATAAACCAATTTAGTAATATCCCACGAAGTTCCTAAATCATCTAAATTTTTCATGTAATCGTAATATTCATTATAAGTTGTTTGACTTAATTCTTGAATAATACCAAAACTAGAATTATTTAGAATTGATGCTGTTAGAAAGGCAGTAGCCTTCCCTGTAAGAGCGGAAAGCTTTTCTGCCATAGATTTTATTAAAGTTAAATGATTATAAGCCATTAGTCTCTCGAATAATCAGCTATTGCTGTAACATTAGCTTCACCAATACCAGCAGTTTTATTAATTGATATGTCAATTAAATTTAAGTCATTACCTGTAACTTTTAATGAACTATATATAGGTATATCTCTAATTACCCAACCATCTTTTAATCCTGTATCATTTGAAATTAACATTCCATCAGAAACTATTCCATTGCTCGAATGAGCATATAAACAGAAATCTACATTCCCAGACTGAAGGTCTAATAAAAAGTCATAATTCTCTTTTGTTACTTCCATGTTAGATGCTTCAGCAATAATTGTTTCAGCAAGTGGAATGCTTACACCAAATGAAGTTTTAATTGAATCTTCTTTTTCAGTAGCAATTCTAGGTTGTTCTTTACATACACCAATTGGAGTAAATGTTCTACTTCCAACAACCCATCCAACAGTATTATATTGGATAATTATACCTTCATTCTCTTCAATAGTATATTTTTTGCTACTATCATCAGTAAAGGTTACTAAACCAGTATAACTTTCTCCTGAATTGTTATATAAAACTATTCTATTTGGAGATTGTGCATCAACATCGATATCTGAAGTTCCTATAGCTATATTTGTAGAACCAGTTCCATTAATTAAATATATTCTATCTGAGTTGACAATAGATAACGGTGGTATAGTTGATGATGTAATAATATAATCATCTATCGGAATATCTAACATCATTGCTACTCTAAAGTCATCATCTTCAACGTATGCATTTGCTAAACTATATACTTCTGATGGATATGTTTTTCTTACGAATACTCCATATCCAATTTTTGTAACTTTACTTGAGGCATATGTGAAACTCATATCTTTCTCCTTTTATTATTAATAGAGAATTAAGCCCCTTCATATATAGTAACATTAGCATCAGTTACACCTGCTTCAAGCTCAGCAGAAAGAGTAATTTTATTTTGTCCATTACCTAGAATTTCAAGTGCTGGATATATAGACATATGTTCAACTTTAATTACTTGTTTATCAGTAGAAATTCCAGTTCCATCATTAAATAAAGCTATATCATCTGTACCATTAGTAATATCATCATCGGTAAAATATACAATACAAGATTCCTTAATAAGTTCTCTTAATGCGTTATAGTTAGCAGCTGTTACTTCATATACTATTGCTTCAAAAGTTATATTTTCAGAAATAACAACTTTAGCTCCAGTATTTAATGGAACATCTTCGCCTTTATCAGTAGAAATTTTAGGTTGTTCAGCAAGAACTCCAATTCTAACAGCATTAACTGCTGAAATATCTCCAGCTGTAGTTGATATACCAGTTAAATTTGTTCCATCCAAAGCTATATATACATCATATTTACGTTTTGTTACTTCTTTTTTAGCATAAGTAAGTCCCATTTTATTTTCTCCTTATTTCATTCTCACAATGCCTTGTTTAGACAATGCAAGATATTCTTTTTTAGTAACTTCAAGTACAGTATTAGGTTGATTCCCTCTAAAGTACCCATTAGTTATGCAGATTATTATTTCAATTAATTCATTTTTTTTATTTAACTCAATGTTAATTTCTGTTAACTCATCAATATCATTTTGTAATCCATCAATTATAATTTTTAATTCATCTACCCCCAAAGCATTAACTTTAGGAGTAGATTTAATAATTTTATTACCTTTAGATTTTGACATTTTAAGTTACGGTTAAATAAGCCAAATCAGAAGCTTTATTGAGTAAGTTACCATCAGCATCAACTCTATAAGATCTAAATGTTGCAAAATCTGCTGTAGTGACAGAAACCAATGCACCAGAAACTATTTCGGTAACACCAGAATTTACATTAATAGAACCTTCGGTAGTTTCAACATTTGTTCCAGTTCCACCAGTCATAGCATAAGTAAATGTTTTAGCACCAGTTACGGTAATAGCTTCATCAGTACTATCATATTTTGTACCAGTTGTTGCAGAAATATCAACAATCTGTCCAGTAGTTAACCCATGATCAATATCGGTTGTTACGGTGACAGTAATTGTACCACTAGCGGCTGACCCGACAATACTATCAATAGCATAATCAGTTCCATCAATTACAGGAATTTTATCAGCAGGTAAATCTATGCCAGTATCAACAGCAGATTCATCATATTGATAGAAAATTCTTGCTTTAGGAGTATCACAATAAACAGTTACACCAGTCACAGGAGCTTGCGGGGTAGCTGAACTTGTGAATGCATCACCCTTAGCAGTAGTATTGTCTGAATAAACAGAAGAACCACTAACTGTACTTTTAATCAATGTCGGTGTATCAGTTTTCATGTTAGTAGAATCATCAGCAACTATTACAAAAGCATTTCTAAGACCAATTTGGAAGTCAACAAGCATATTCTTTGTCCATTCAATTCCAGACCCACCAGAAGCCATTCTAGCCTTAAATTCACGAGTAGTATAAACTTTCTTTTGAGCACCAACATACATTTCATTTAATGCTCCAAAATAGAAGTTACCATCATCAAGAATAGAAGCTTTTTTAGGATTTACTTTTACCATATATCCACCATGAGGAACTCTTCCACCATAGTTATCAAGTTTATCTCTACCTTCTGTGTTTACTCCAATAGAACCGATTAAATGAGCTTTTTTTGCTTCATCATAAGTATCAGCATCTTCTTGAGATAATACATATGCGGTATCTTTTCTTTTTCTAGCCCAAGCTGGCAACATTCTTTTAGCTGAATCCATCCATTCTAATAATTTTGCACCAGAATACTCAGATTTATCAACATACATTTTATTTGGAGTAACTAAATGACCAAATCTACCAGTTACAATTTCTTTAGCATTACTATTTGTCCATGTACCATTGAGAGTTTTCAATAAATACTCATGACCGATAGCAAGTGTCAACATATTATTTCTAGTTAAAGAACCAGTAGTAATTTCTCCACCAGAAGTAGTTGGAGCATATGAATCTGAATAACCATTGGTAGCTAATTCAAGTAAATCTTCAGCAATACCAGAAATAATAGGTTTATTAATTATTTCATCTTCAAATCTTGGATTATACAATTCATTTTGGATAAGTAAAATTGGAATATCCCATTGTCTTTCAACATTTCTAAGGAATAATTCAGCACCAACTATTGATGGAAGTACTTGTGCTACATTAAGTTGTCCACCAGCTCTTTCAGTAGAAATCAATTGGTTCATTGAATGACCTAACATATCAATAGGAATAGTTAATTCATCACCATATTTAATTGTAAAGTTATTAAAGAAATCAGCTTCAGCAAAGATTAATTGCATAATTTTCTGAGCTCTTTGTCCAGTTACATATTCAGATTTATCATAATCCCCAAGTTGATCCATTGCTGATTTAATTAATGATTTTTCTACAATAGAACCATCTTCATATCTAAATAAATCTGTATATCCTGCAAATTTTGTTAGTAAATACATAGCGGTTGGATTTATGTAATTACCATTCTCTTTTACTATTCCCATTGATGCTTTTACTTCATTTGCTTTAGCTATAATAGCAAACAGTTCATCTGTTGAGAGTGATACATTGTTGTCTGATGACATTTTTATTCTCCTTTTTATTTAATTACATTAAAATAATATCTGATTTAGCAACTATCGGTTTAGTTTCAATAGTTTCTGTATTATTCAGAATAGCTTTTTCAAGTTCAACTATTTTATTATTTAATTTTTCAATTATTTCTAAATTAGTATCTTGTTTTTTAGATAAATCTAAAATAGAAAGATTAGCAGTTTTGATTGATTCAGATAAATCAGTTTGAGTTGTTTTAATGACTTCTAATTCTAAATCTGAATCTTTAGTCTCTGTTTCAGTTTTAACAACTTCAATAGTACTAGAATCGTCTATATCAACAATTTTTTCTGATTTAATGAAAGTCATTGTACTAACTTTGGTTTTTAATTGATCAATATTTTTTAGAATTTCAGCTTTACGCTCTTCAGGTGTATTAAAATCCCATTCAACATCCCAACAAGCATCTAGTAACAGTCTAACATAAGCACTAACTTCATTATTTTCTTTACGTTCAAGTATTTCATTAAAGTCTTTTTTAACTCTAATTTCAATATCTTCACTTTTTTCCACAGTTTCAGTTTTTTCAATATCAATTACTTGTCCTGCGAACCCTGCCATTGAATATCCAGTGTATTCACCTTTTTCAATAGCTCCCCAAATTTCTTCGGTAGCTTTAGTCACCAAAATCCAAGAACCCTCTTTAATTACTTCTTCATTGAGGATAAACTCAACAGGTGTAATGTAAGATTCTACCATTTCTCCTGCCCCATCAATAAAATCATGTTGCTTGTCAATTGCTCTAAAGTTTTTCACAAAATCGTGAGCCGCTTTTTCAATTTCGTCAGCATTCATAAAATGATCATGTGTATCAGGATCTTCTTCATTCGGTTCATAAACTACACCATAAACTAATTTCTTAGGGTCATCTGAACTTTTTATTACAGTCCTAACCTTTTGTTCAAAATTAGTTTCTTTTGTTTCAGTTGATTTTGTTAAAAAGAATTTTTTCTTATTCGCACCCTTTCCTACATATGAAACGAATTGAATAGAAACATCTTTTAACTCTTTAACTTTTCCAATTTCTAGCATATTTTACTACTCCTTTTGTATATATTCATTGTTAATATTATCTTACTTCTACATTCACACACATTTATATAATTCATATATAAACAATTATAATATTTATCTAATTTTATGTCAAACAATTAATTAATATCCGTAGAATATATATTATCTTTATTACCTTGTTTGGTATCTAAGTTATTATCTCGATAGTCTCCATTTTCATTAACTCCTGATTTTGATTCAACTTTAACAGTATAATTATCAGTAGTGTATATTTCTTTCTTTAATTCATTCCTAATCTCATTTACTGTGTACACTGGGTTACCATCAGCATCGGTTATTTTACTTAATATACCATATACTACTGCTTGGTCTTTTTCATTAATTAAATTCATTGATAATAATTTAAAATTTAATTCTACATTAAATATTTTTTTAAATACAGAATTAATAAAATTATTTAATTTTATTTGAGTAGGAACTAATGTTTCAGATAACATTTTTAATGCTCCAATAGCTTCATTTCCACCAGCTAATCCACCAGAACTTGATACTCCAATTAATTTAGGAGGAACTAAGTGTGATTGAATAATTTCATCTCTATTATCTAATCTAAGTAATCTAAATGCTCCTTCATCCATTCCTGATATTTTTTCAAGTCTGATTTTAACGTCAGTTCCATTAACGTCTAGAAAAAGTGTCTTATGAGCATTCTCATATCCTTTTAGATTTGTTCCTAGATAATCACCAATCGCAGTTTTTTGATCATCAGAAAGACTTGCACCTTCAACAATTATTGCATAGTCTGGTCTAGCATTATTATCAAAGAAATTTTTATTATAATTATATATAATTTTATTTTCAGCAATATTATATAATCCAGATAAATAAATAGGCAATCCATAATATCTATTTCTTTGAGTATATTCTAACATTCTAACTAAATACCATTTACCATTAACAATATCAGTATCTCGGTTTAATGGATAGTAAGTATTTGATGTAAAATTACCCAATTCATCTGCTTCGTAATATTTTTCTACTTTAGTAGTTGATTTATTGTTAATTTTTTTAACTTTAGCTCGAATGTAAGAAGAATTTAAATGTTTAACTAAATAATTATCCCCAACTTTTTTAATACCAATTGTTGAATTACCATTAATCCAATAGTCTTTAATTGTTTTATTTAAAATTTCTTGGAATGTATCAGCTATATCATTATTTGGCTCAGATAAAATATTATTAGCAATTTCCGAAGCTTCTTCATCATGACGATAACCCATTCCAGTTGTCATTATTGATTTAATGCCTATACAAGCACTGTGTGCTGAGTTTTCATCTACCAATTGAGATAATACATAAAAATCTTCTGGATGTGGTTCAAACTGTTCATTTAACCCATTAAATTCACTTGATTTTTCAATAAATGTAAAATTATTATTACTTATTTTATTAACAACGTTATATTTTGAAATAGATTTATTTAAACTTGATGATTTATATTTATTTTCATTTGAAACAGTTACATTTATTTTTGAATCTCCCATATATTTATCTCCTTTTAAAATTTGCTATAATAAAGAATTATGGTATTTTATTGTCAAGTAACATATTTATATTATCTCGTTGTAATTTGTATCATATTAGTTTTTTTAGCTTCAAATAAACTTGCACACCCATCAGAAGCATCTTTTTTATGACCATTTGAACCTTCAGTAGAATAATCAGTTAAATGTGTCATAAATTTTTTATACATTGAGTTATTAACTTCTCTTTTTCTCCTAAATCTAATTTTAAGTTTAATTTCTCCAGCTCTGAGTTTAATCCTAGCTTCTTTATTCCCAGTATTATTAAACCCAATCATATTAGTAAATATATTAACTTGAGCTAATGCATTCCTGACCGCTATACTAAACATTCGACCTAATCCTTGCTTTTCATAATAACTTTGTCGAATTTTACCATCTAATTTATTATACATTTTTACTATTTTATCGCTTACTTCTTCAAATGCTTTATCTGTATAAATTACATCTACTAAATAAAATAATCCTTTTAATTCAGCAAATAATCCAACGAATAAATGATCTTTTCCTTCATCTGCTGGATCATAAACAGTAAACCAATTTGCTTTACTCATTAATAATTCCATCAAATCAGGATATCTAAAATATTGTAAATCATTGTCTGAAAATAATTTATTCCTAGATTCAACTACTTCTTGTTGGTATAATAAATACCACATTTCAGGATTTGTTGCCATTAACGTTTTTCTTATTTTTAACAATTTGGCAGTAGGATGTATTGCCTCATCAAAACTTTTATCATTTTTATCTAGTGCTGGATAAAGAAACAAATGCCATTCGTCAACTTGATAATTATATTTATTAATATCTGGAACTTTACCATTTACCGATGCAACTCCTTCTTCTTCAATTAATCTACCAGTTAAATCATTCTTCGACCAACGAGTCATTACAATTATCTCTGGAGTTTTAATATTTGGGTCAAATCTTGTTCTGTGTTCAGTTAAATACCAAAGAAATACTCCTTCATTATAAGTTGCACTATATGCTTGTTTAACCCCTTTAACAGGATCATCCACTATTCCAAATTCAGCACCTAATCCAGAAATACCTTTATCTACTCCTCCACCAAAGAAAGTTAATTGTTTAGCTCCTTGTACCGACCATGCTTTGATACCTTTATCATCAGTTTTTAATTTAACTTTAGGATATATTTCTTGATATGTAGGTTTAATTATAATATTTTTTAAATCACGACTAAACCTTTCATATAAATTTGTAGTATGTGCATTCCTCATTAATGGGATTTGTGGATTTTCTCCAATTAAATATGCACAAAAAACTGTTAGCATATAACTTTTACCAGTCCTAACAGGAACATTTATTATTAATTTTTCTATTTCTCCATCCGCTACTTTTTGGAGCAATCCAGCAAGTTCTTTTAATTTAACTTTCTTTTCAATAAAAAACTTTTTATCTAGTTGCTTAGCAAAACTCCAAAAACTTTTACTATAACTTTTTCTTCGTTCTATTTTCTTTTTTAGTAAAGCTTTTTGGATTAAATATTTAAGATTTACTAAATCAGTAGTTTCTTTTTTACTCATCCGGAATTACTTCAAATGAACCATCTTCAATTTCTCCAACACTGAACTTATCTATTCTTTCTTGTAATGCTTCGAGTTCCGATTCATCCATACTAGCAATAGGTTTATCTATTTTTAAATTAACTGAAATTGCTGAAGAAATTAATTGTGGTATCATTTCCGAATCAATAACTTTCTGTAATTTAACAATTTCAATCCAATCTCTAGTAGATATTTTAAATGTATTATTATTAATTCTACGCTTTAATTGTTCATACCCTTGTATTTTTAAATTAGTTAACATTTTATTGCTCAAAGTAGTTCTTGTTTTAATTTCTACAAGTTGTTGTTTTTCAGAACTTTGTGAATATTTTTTCTTAAAATTTTCTCTTAGCTCCCACCAAGTGTTATTGTTTTCATCTAAAGCATCTGCTTTTCTTATTAATGCACTTGTATTTACTCCAAATCGACTTGCCATACTTCTTAATGATTGAGATGAACCTTTAATTAACTCAGCAGTATTTGTGATAAAGTAAGTTTTAACTTCATCCCATTTTTTATCAGATATACTTTTATTCGACATCATTTCCTCCAAATTTATCTAATATGTTAATCTGTTTTCCATTTAATGTAATTTTATGTATATTATATGCACTCAGAAATCTTTTTAGTATTACATCACAATATGCAGGACTCATTTCAATCATTTTACATTTTCTACTTAATGCTTCAGCAACCATTAATGTTGTTCCACTTCCTCCAAAGAAATCTAAGATGATGTCATCTTGATTACTACTAATTAATAATTCGTCTCTAATAATTTCAACAGGTTTAATTGTTGGATGATCGATATGCTTTTCATTATTTATTACCCAATACTTGCCATAATTAACATTATTTAGCCCAGTATTAAATGTATGGTTCTTAGATATATATATTAAATATTCTGTATCAGGGAAATGATGTCCTTGATTTGCAGGAATGAAAGATAATTTATGCCAAGTTAGAATATTAAAATTATATCCATTTTCCTTAGCCCAATTACAATAATCTGGAACTAAATTTGTATTACAAAAGATATAAGCATTCATCGTATCAACAAAAACTTCATTCAACCTAGATAAGAACTCCTCTGGTTCGAAATTAATTATTTCTTTGATATTTTCCTTAACATCAATAAACTTCTTTCCTAAACTCCCTCCACTCCCAAATTTTTTATAGTTGTAAGGAGGGTCAGTAAATACTAATCCTATATTAAATTTATCAGCACCTAATAGTTTATCAATGTTTTCTTTAATTTTAGAGTCTCCACAGAATAATGTATGTCTATCATTAATTTCCCATATGTCCCCAGATTGAGTAATGCAATTCCCTGCTTCTAATTCAGGATTATCAATGGTATCATTAATTTCAAGTTCTTCTTCAATATCTAGTTCTTCTAATTCAAAACCAAATTCTTCCATTTCAAAATCACCTAATTCTTCTAATTCTGAATTTAACACTTCAATATCAAAATCAGTATTCATTGTTAACTTATTGTGAGCTAAAATATAAGCTTTCTTCTCTTGATTTGTCATGTGGTCTAGTCTGACAGTTGGAACAGTTTTCATCCCCATTTGTTTACAAGCAATTACTCTTCCATGTCCAGTCAATATCATTCCATTTTCATCTATTCCAATCGGGTCATTAAAGCCAAACTTGTTAATAGAATTAATTATTTGATCAATTTGTTTTTGTGGATGAAGTTTAGCATTATTTTCGTATGGAATTAATTCATCTACTAATTTTTCTTTTATTTTTATATAGTTTTTATTTGGTTGCACATATCCTCCGTAATCACTGTTGTATTACTAATATTTCTCCTACTAAACCAATATTCCTCGTTAAATATTCCGATTAAATTCATTCCTATAAATTCTCCATTGAAATAATATCTAGGATTAATACATATTTTAGAATTATACCCACCAGCAGATATTTTTTTTATTATATTTAACTTTGTCATATAACTAATAATAACAGTAATACTCCTATTCTTTACCATTTTCTTATATTTTTTTATATATTCTTTTCTAATATATTTATAATAATCGGTTGTTGAATGAATAACTCCACCATGAAATAAAACAAGGTTGAAATTTGGCTCAATAGTTTCTACCATAATGGAAAAAAGTTCCAATGCTGATTTTTGAGAATTCCTATAAGCCTTATTATTTTTGACATGGGCGGTAATGTCATCTAGTTCATAAATCCCTGCCTTATCAAACTTTATACCATACATTTAAAACCTCCTTGTCCCTTACATACCAATATATTATACATTTATTATATTGTCAATTATTTTCATGCATATACTCATTTTCCCCTTCCTCACTTTCCCAAATCTGTCCTCTAAGCTACGATTGAATCTTACTAGGCTATATACCCATCGGACAAGATAATTGCCTACAGACAGCTTGGACAGTACTCTAATTTTTATTAATACTAACAAGTAACAGCTCACTTTATGCAAAAAATTATTATTGGGTTTAGAGTACCTTCCCTATAAAAATTTGATATTGAACACCTTTATATATTTCCTAAGTTTATATATATCAATAAGTTATAATAGGAAGAAGTTAATTATTACAGTGTATTTTATACTATCTTATATAAGGAATAAATTAAAATAATAATAGAGTAATAATATAAATAATAGTAGAAATATGGCAGCTCCTTGTCTTGTTTCGGTAAGTGAACACGCCAGTTATTTTAATTTATTCCCTGAGCCTACTTCAGACTTATCTACACAGCTTCAATTTAAAACTAAGCCTAATTTCACACTTAGCAATTTTAACAGCCTTAGAATTAACCTATTTGATTTATTCTGTAACCTATAAATTAGACTGGATAGAATTAATCGGATAAAAATAGAATGTGAAAATTTAAGAGACCCATTTAAGATTTGTTATTTATTAATTATATATAGTGCAATTTTCTGGTATCTAAAAATAATTAGAAATTAGAAATTTATAGAATATTTTTTATTATCATTTTTCAAGGATACTTTCAAATTTTCACATTCTATTTTTATCCGATTAATTCTATCCAGTCTAATTTATAGGTTACAGAATAAATCAAATAGGTTAATTCTAAGGCTGTTAAAATTGCTAAGTG
>Ga0307928_10002304_pt1 | contig 14700 bp, 44 predicted proteins | sample AceLakmetagen232_FD_201815 | JGI IMG/M metagenome (GOLD analysis project Ga0307928, IMG submission 201815) | Saline water microbial communities from Ace Lake, Antarctica - #232 | ecosystem: Environmental > Aquatic > Non-marine Saline and Alkaline > Saline | place: Antarctica: Ace Lake... | reverse complement strand
AAATGCGTTTTTACTTGCTTTGGAAATGGGATTTGTATATTGTGAGGGATATGCGAATAGTATTATATTTACACATCATGCATGGTGTCTGGATAAGGATGGGAAGGTTATTGATTCAACCTGGAAAGATGGCAAAGATTATTTTGGAGTGGAAATTCCAATGGAGATAGCGAATCGTATAATGTTAAAATCTGGACATTATGGCGTACTAGATACATGGGATTTAAAATTTCCATTTTTATCAGGTGAAGAAACTTTGTAAGGGAGAATAGTTATGAATATAAATGAAGCAGTTAAAAAAATGAAGGCGGGAAAAGTAATAAAATCAGATAATCCCTTGGAAACTATGTTTTATCGAATGGAAGATCCGAGCGTAGATTCAGATACTATTTGGTGTCGTTTTCGAAATTCAAAATTATCATGGACAAAATTTAGTACAGTGGATGGTTTTTTTGATAGCCAACGAATTAAAAATAAAGAATTTATAATCGTGGATATAGAATTTTAAAAGGAGGAGAACAAATGTTTTGGATAGTGATTACAATACTTTTATGGTTTGTATGTTGTAAGTTTTTTTATGAAGGTGGTAGAACAATGATGCGCAAGGAAATAATAGAAGAGATGAAAAATTATACTTTTATAAAAAAAATTAACACAAGGATATAATGTGCAAAATTATTAAAAAATGGTATAACTATGCTTTGGTAAGCGATAATGATAAAGACTTATGGTTTTCACAAAGTGTAAATTTATCTACAATAGAAAAATTGTCAAATATGTTTTCAGATTGTCATGTTGAAAAATGGTATTGGCGCAGAAATAAAAACGGAGATTTTTGTATTTGAAAGAAACCTTGGAAGGAAAGAGGTTATGTCAAGAATAGGAGATAAAAAATGATCGATATCAATCAAGAAATTGTAGAAAAAGAATTAAACGAATTAATGGCGGATAGAAAAGAAATTAGATTGACACATTTTTATAGGCAATTATACCTCAAAGATTATGAATTTGAAGATAAAGGTTTTCCCGAAAGGCTGGAGGCATTGGTTGAACGAATTCAGAAGGCAGGGAAGTGCATTATGCATAATGGAGCAATATTTGTTATAATGGAAAAAATGAAATGAGAAAAAAAGAAAGAGAAGAGATTTGTAATAATACTAAAATAAAATCTATTCGAATTTATTGTGGGAAGCTAAACCATAGTGTTGTGATTCCGTGGGAAAAATGTAGTATAAATGCACAGGAAAGTCCATGTGATTTATGTGGTTCACATGGTTATAAAGAAGTAGAAGTAGAATGCGTATGTGGATTAAAACATACTATAGATGTAGATTCTTGGTAAGGAGAAATGAAGTTAAAAAATTCCCGAAATAGAAGTGGCAGTCGAAGAAAAAAATTTAGAAAGCAGGTTTTAAAAAGAGATGATTATGTATGCCAGATGTGTTTTACCAGAAAGATTTTAGAAGTTCATCATATAAAAAGTTATTATAAATATCCAGAATTGAGGTGGAAAGTTTCAAATGGAATTTCATTATGTCATAAATGTCATCGATTAACAGAACGATTAAAATTGAATTTCAAAAGAATTAATAATAAATGGAAAATAATAGGATTAATTTATGTTATCCAAAATGGAATTAGAAAAAATTGAGAAATATACTACAATGAAATCTTGTCAAATTTATTGTGGGAAGCTAAAGAAAAAAGTTTTAGTTTCATGGAAAAATTGTAAAATAATCACTTCATCAAGTCCATGTGAATTATGTGGTTCACATGGTTGTAGAAAAATGGAAGTTAAATGTGTATGTGGATTGACACATTACATTGTTTTGGAATCTTGGTAGTTAAAGTTTTACGAACAGAAAAATCAGAAAAAGGAATTTAAAATGGATAGAATTGAATCAGTTGTAAGAAAAGAAATAAAGGAAGAAGATGTAGTGCTAATGTCCACTTTTTTTTTTAATAAGAGTGGTGTCACTTTTGATTTTTTTAGGAAAAAAGGAGGAGAAATTGAAGTTCATATTTATGGTGTAAAAGAAAGTTTAACCTATAAATACAAGAAAAATTTCCAGGAGAATAGTTTCGATATGACGACTGTTGATATGTCTGATGTAAAAAAACTTGTTTATAATTTAAAATAGAAGGAGACTTTTATGGAAGTAAGTTTGTTTAATATGGCAATTGAAAATGCTGAAGATTTTTTAGTGAATGGTGATATTAAAAATGAAAGTTTAGTATACAAACATGCACGAGTGATTTTAAAGTATGGATTGGAAGAAGGGAAGGTAGGTAATGGTATAAAAACTCCTGATAATTGTAAAAAGATAGTAAATGAACTTTTTAATAAATGTTGCGAAGCTAAGGGATTAGATTGTAAATTTGATTTTACTATTTTGGGAGTATAAATTTGTGTATATGTTTTAAAAACTATTATAGGAGAAAGGTCATGATCAAAAAAATAAAGTTTATTCATCCAAAACGTGGGAAGATTAAGAAAAAAACAAATATTGAATGGACTCATTCAAAACGTGTATTCCTTTTTAAACTAATGATTAATGTTTTTGGTAAATATGATGTAGAAAAATGGCAAAGAAATTCAAAGGGAGGTTTGGATGTTACTGCAAAATCTCCCAAAGGAATGAGTGTTGAAGAAACTAATAAACATTACAAAGAGCTTTTTAAAAGGTTTAAGAAGTTGGCTGGAGAAGAAAAAACAACATCGACGTTCGAGGCTATTCAGAATCAAATTGTATGGTGTCTCAATATTACTAGAAGAACAAAAAACGGTAAATTTTGTAAATCTCATACTGACCGCATACGTAATTTTAATCGATTGGCTGCTATTGAAGCGGGTTGGATGATACCTCAAGATTGTGTACGATTGATTGAGAATGAGGTGGATAGGACATCTTCAGAAAAGAAGATAAAAGGTGCGTCCTATTGTGGCGAATTTCGATGTGTAAAAATCTAACAAAGACAAAAGTCTAATAATAATAACAGGTTATAATAGAGAAAAAGCCAAAAAAAGCCAAAAAAGACTTGACTTCCCTTTAAGAAAATGTTATAATGTAGTTAAATTAGATTAAAAAGGTTAAAGTTTTTAAAGCATTATGCCGATAAGAAAGATAAACAGTTTAAAGGGAGGTTTGGCATGAAGGATAAAATAAGAGAAGTAAGAAAAGATTTAGATTTAGCATTAAAGGAAATTGGAAAAAAACATGGAGTCAATTTAGAAAGTGGTAACGCTTCATATACTCCAACTAATTTTACAATGAAAATTAAAGCATCGGTTATTGTAGGCGGAGAAGTGCAGTCTCCAGAAAGAGTGGATTTTAAAACTTATGCGAAAATGATAGGACTCGAACCAGAAGATTTAGGAAAGGTTTTTAGATGCGAAGGTTCTCTTTATGAGATAGTAGGTTATAAAAAGAGAAGCACAAAACGTCCTATTATTTGTAAAAAAGAGGAAAATGGAAGAAGATATAAGTTTGGTGTGGATATGGTCAAGTATTTAATAAAGAATGTATAAGAATTTAAGTTAAGGGAGGATATAGAATGTTGTTAAAAAGGAATCGAACAGAATCTCAAAAAAAGTTAGTCAAAGAAATTTTGGATAATGTTGAGAAAGATAAAAAAGGATTGAGAATAACAGTAACTATAAAAAATTGTGAAGAGTGTAGGTGGTTGCAACATTACCATCTCTATCAAGAAAACCACCGGTTGGATCATAGTGGGAGTTTTACTCCGGGAGGCGCACAACCTATTTGCGGTCACTATGAAGCAAGTAAGATTGTCGGCAAACTAAAAGGATTAAGAAATGACAATCCTAATGATCCAGAAACAGTTCCAGAAGATCAGCGTTGGCATTGGACGCATCGAGTTGTAGATTTAGAAGAGATACCTGATTGGTGTCCTTTAAAAAATGGTTGTGGATATTAATGATTATATTAAAGAACAGAAAAGGTTAGAACGAAAGATAAGTTTTTATGCGAAGAATACTTCAGTGCAGGAGAAATAATGAAAAAGGGATATCGTTTTAAAGGAATTGATTGGCAGGAATTAGCAGAAGCATGGGATGTGAAATTGAAGGATGAAGATGAAACTCCTGAAGCTATTGAATTTTTGTTTGAAGTGTTGAATAGGCGAGATATGGAAGAAATGAAGGCGATAGCGAACAGTATAAAAAGATATTTGAAACAATTAATCAAACAAGGACATACGCATTGTAATCCGTTATGGGAAGGATTATCAAAGATAGAAGATGATTATGTTATACTACAAATGACCATCCCATTGCTTGGTTATATGTGGGATTGAGAAAGGAATATAATGATAGAAGTCTCAGATTTTGAAATAGAATTATGCGGAGGAAAAACCGAAGCACATATAATATCGGCTTTAGGATTGCTGAAAGAAATAGAAATTAGATTAGGAAAAAATAATATTATGGTTTTAGATTTGGACAAAGTAAAAAAACATTTAGGGGAGGCATATAAATGTTTGAAAGAAGAGTAAAAAATCCTGATATTAATCCTGATACTTTAATTGAAATGTTTGATGGTATGAGGCGTGTTAATTTAATTCAAAGTGGAAGTGCGAGTTCCGAATATGCCAATGCGCATCCAGAATTGTGGAAGACAAGTGAAATTCAGAAAGCAAAAAGAGATAGGATAGAAAATGAAATGTTGAAAAACAGGGAGGAATAAAAATGGCTACGTATGAAAATGATTTGCGTTTTGACCATACATGTGAAGTTTGGAGAGCCGAGATAAAATTCCCTTTAGGAAAATTATTGATTTTGGGAGCTTATTATAGACATGATGATGAATCGGTGACTTGTTCGGTAACTTACGAGGGAAAAACAGGTGGAGGAATTTCATACAATGAAAAGTTTGATACCGAAAAAGCTGGAAAGGATTATTTGATTTATTTATATAACGAAATGGTTTTGACAAAGGAGGTCAAACTTGTTTAAATATTTTATAAGTTTTGTATTCGGTTTAATATTTGGTTTGATAATCTCTTTGGATTGGTCATTTACTATGGCAATGGTATTATTGTTTTTCTTTTTGACGGGATTGTTTGTTTTATTGCAAAGCATAATGTTTAAGGGAGGATGAGACTATGAAGCATAAAATGATATGTAATTATTGTGGGAAACTTTTAGAAGAAGTAGAAATAAAAACCGGTGAAGATATCAAACATAAATGTTTGAAATGTGGTTTTTCTATTTTAAGTTCAACAGGCGCAACAGAATGTTGTAATTGTGGAGGTGAATTAAAGGAGATTGGGAAAATAGGGGAAGAGGAAAACATAGGAACAGTTTGCCAAGAGTGCGAAGAAAGAATAGAAAAACAAAAGGAAGAGCATCGGCAATTGGTTAAAGAAGGTGGTGTTTATTTTCGTTGTCTTAAATGTAAAACAATAGGAGTGATTAAAGCAAGAAATCCAATATGTCAAAAAGCTAGGAAAGAAATGAACGCACCTGTCCCAGAGCCCTGTGGAATAGAATTAGATTCTTGTTACAATTGTGAAAAAGGAAAAAAAGAATGAAAGTGAATTGTCCTTGGGAAAAATGTAAGTATAATATCAAAGAGATTTGTACAAAAGAAGAATTATATATTCATAAGATGGTAGAATGGCCCCCATCTTGTATGGAAGAAAAAAAGCAAGGAAAAGAACCAGCACATAATTTAAAAGATGTAAAATTCCCCGAGTGCGCAAAAAAATGTGCATTAATTAAATATTTTGGAGTGGGAGAGTGTGAATGTGTATGTAGTTGGAAGTTTGATAAGAATGGCAAACCGATATAAAAGGAGAAGTAATGCAAGTAACGAAGTCGGTTTTTGGATATTGGTATCAGGAAGCTTTACAATGCGGATTAATTGATTATTGGAATTTTAATAATTTTTTGGTCAGAAAGTCTGCAAAGTTGTTTGTTGCAAGAACAAAAGAGATAGCGGAAGGATTGGGATTAAAGAGAATTAAGAAATTGAAGGATGGTTTTTATTATGGAATAATGGTTAATGGTGCATGTATAATTGAAAGGAGTGATAAAAATGATTGATAATGAAACTTATTTAAAAGAAAGGGAACCTATAATTGATAAATGTGAAGGGTGTGAAAGTGTGGTTGATGGTCATGAGCCTTTTTTTCCTAAGTATGCTGTTCGAAAAAAATATTGTTCTACATATCTGTATCCGAAAAAGAAATGGCATTTAGGAAAATGTAATTTTTGTGCGCTTATAGCTACAGTTGAAAATATAAAGAAATCCATGAATACTCCCAAAGCATCCAGAAGAAGAAAAGCAGGAGGATTTGTTTAAAAATTGTTATGAAGGATATTAAAAAATGGCGAATTTAATAAAAATAAAAACCGGAGAAAGGGAATTTGTCGGTGTTATCAGAGTTCCAACAGATAATAGGCTTTGGAAAACTACATTTAATTGTATGTTGGATGAGCTATTAAAATATAAATTTAAAGATGATGAAGTAATTGAATTCAGAATTTACAAAGGAAAAAAATCAATTTGTAGAACTTTTGTGGGGATAGAAGCAAATTTGTTTACAGAAGGAATCAAAATTTTTTATAAAAGGCATTTTAAAAGTATGTTCCATGAAATAATTTTATCAAAAGGAGATTGACATGCGAGATATTATGGAGGAGGTTACGGAGGTTCTTATAAGAGCTTTTTTTATAGATGTAGTTATGTTTGGTATTCTTTATGGATTTTATAGTGTTTGCGAACTTTTTTAAGGAGGAAATAAATTATGAAAGTTGATAATATTTGGTATGAAAAAGACAAAGGAGGAGATTTTGGTGGAAATCCCTGCGGAGAAATAGAAATAAATTCGTCAGATATTAAGGAAAAATTTATTACAGAAATGATTAAATGTTTTGTTGAGTCTCTTCGAGTATCGTGGAAATCAAGAGGACTTGTTGAACCATTGATTCATTCAGCGGTGTCTGAAAATATTAGAAATTTATTGGAACAATATTTTCATCATGAATTGGAAATTCTTGCACAAACTTTTAATCGGGAGTTTTTAATTAATGAAAAAATAAATTTTAAATACGCTACTCATGCAAAAATGAACGATATTATTGAAGGGATTAAAAAGAAAATAGAAAAGAAAGTATTAATTGAAAAAAAAGGATTAGTTATTTGTAAAGCGTGTGGAAGAGAATTCGATCCGAAGAAAAAGACAGAAGGTGGTTGTGATAGATGTAGCAAAAAGAATGTTGATAAAAAAGGAAAAGGAAAAGGAAAATAAAAGGAGAATTGGGGATTATGAAATTAAAGGCATTTTTAAAAGAAAAAGGAATAACAGTTACAGTAGTAAGTGTAAATTTTGAACATAGATATATCCTTTGGTGGGATGGTCAATATGACCGCTGTTGTCCTCCCAATAAATTGTATGAACAAGAGCTTTTTGATAATATTGGTTTTGAGAATGCTACAATTCGAGAATTGGTTATGTAATAGTTATAATCCGCTAAATTTTCCTTGTTAATGTAATGTTATATAGGAGGATTTTATGGGAGATCTAGTAGTTATAGAGGAATGGTTAAGAAAGAAGGCTTTACAAGCCGATTTTGACCGTTACGAAGCGATTAAAAGCGAGCTTTGTTATAAGATGGAGCAGGAAAGTGGGGAATGCTTTTGTTACGGGGGTTAAAATGAGAATTAAAATGGGAGATTTGCAGAAAGAAAGTTTTACTAATTATCGAGCTGTATGGAATTCTGAGATAGATAGGGAATTGAGAATAAAACTATTAAGAGCTGCAGGATCGGAATTTGTTCAGAATAGTTTAAAATATTGGGACTCACTTCCTGGAGATGTTCAAAAAAAGTTGATAAGAGTTTTGAATGAATATTTAGAAATTGGTTATGTGCAAGCAGGATAGGAAAATTTATGAAAATATCAATGAAAACTTTAGCAACAGATTCTAGATTTGAAAGTGTAACAAAAACAACTTTTGTAAAAAGATTGTATGAATTGGTATATCCTGTAACTAGAGGATTTTTTACAGATTGCTATTGGGAACCTATACAGAAAATATGGAAATTGTTTAATACATTAGGAATTGATTGGAGATTGGTTGGTTCAAAATATGATAGTGGGAATCCTTCGAAAGGAAAAACATGGGAATTTGAAATAAATTTTGTAAATAATATAGGAAAGGTTAAAAAACTTTATGGAAGAGTGAGAGCGGCTGGAGCAGGAACAGTTAAAGATCCGCTTTCTAGATATGATGTAACGATGACAATCGGATGAAAGAAGATATGAAAAAGATAGTAGATAAAAAGAAAGATTTAACAACTGAAGAGCTTTTGCGTTTTGTTAAGCATTTAATAAAAATGTCTGAAATAAAACAAACTAGAGAGATTTTAAAAATAGCAAAAGATTGTACCAAGCTAAGTATTGAAATGACGAAGCGACAAGCAGAAATAATTAAACTTTATAAAGAAGTAATAGATTTGAAGAAAGAAGTTTATGGGATTGATAATAAAGAATTAGAAAAACAATCAAAAACGATTCATTAGCGTGTGATAGAAAAATAGAAAATTTGGAGGAAAAATGAGCAGGATTAAAATGAGCGAGTTGAAGAAAGAAGAATCACTAGAACATATTTGCAGAAGTTTGGCAATGGAATTGGCTGGGAAATATCCAGCAGGAAGTTCAATTCCAGGAAGGGAAATTGATTTGGCAATAATAAATTACAGTGGACAAGTGGATATGAGGGATGCATGGGATACAATTTCTGGTATTCTTCAAAACATTGGTAGAAAAATAGTTTAAAAACAGGGATAAAGAAATAGTTTAAAAAGACTTAAACAGTTCTCTGTACGGGAGGCTAATGAGTCGGATTCAAATTTTTATTAATGAAGAATGGTGTAAAGGTTGTGGAATTTGTGAAGGACTGTGCCCAAAGGAAGTTATAAAGATAAAACAAAAAGAAAATGTTCATGTTCATAAATCTAGCAAAAGAATTCAATATATGCCAGTGGCGGTTGTAGAAAATTTAGATGCATGTACTGGATGTAGGATTTGCGAAAAGCATTGCCCAGATTTCGCAATTCAAATAATAAGGAGTATGAATGGAAAAGGTTAAAATGAAAGAAATTAAAGCAGAACTTTCAAATGCGAATAAGAAAGAAGTTTTAGTTGTAATTAAAAATGCAATTGATAAATTAGAAAAAATAGAAGGCAGAACTTTTTCTGGAGATTTGCGAGATATATTGGCAAGTTTAAAGGCGAAGTTCAGTCAATTGTTACATGGTTAAAAAGAGGAAATTATGAGTAAAATGTTATCCGAAAAGGATTTTAAATTGAAAGCTGGTTTAAAAGAAACTCTTTCACAATTGAATAAATTATATCAAGGATTCAAACGAGATCTCACTCGTTCAGAAATGAGTGAATTCGAAAAAATTCAAAACAACCTCCAAACATTTTTGAAACATTCTGAGAAAAAATAATGAAATTAATCTATTGTAAGAAATGCGGGGATGTGGTAAAGCTAAGAGACGAAGAAAACCCTTCGATTTGTCAATGTGGTGCATCTGGTGGGCATTATTTAAAGGATGGATTGCATGCTGAAATATGGGGAGAATCAGTTCCCCTGGGAATTGATAATGGATCTCTTCAAGGAGCACTTCTTCGTAGAAATTTAAATCAAAATTACGGAACTTCTTTCGATGCTTTTGTTATTCCTAAAATATGTGAAACAGTGACAAAAAGTCGAAAAAGGAGAAAAAAGTGAAAAAATTAAAAATTTTGTTTATTGGTATATGTTTGATGTTAATGATGTGTATGCCTTGTTACGGAGATTTTGTTGATCCGGAACCTGGAGATGTTTACTTATGGACTTCCGAGACACTGGCTTTTTGTGGCATTCCATTGAATGTAGCTTTTTTAAGTATTTTTTATGGTGAGATTCTTTTTACTCATGCAGATTTATGCGTTACCGAAGAAGGCAGACTAAGAACTTCTATTCAAAAAAGAGGAGTAAGTTCTTCCAATGTAGAAAGTCGAAAGGCGAGTTTTGTAAGCGGTGTTCAATTGAGAAATACAACTTTGTCTGAAGATACAATTGATATTGTTTGTAATACAGCTTATGAATTGGAAGGAGATTATGATTGGGGTGGGTACAATGGTCAAGTTATGGATTTTCTTTTTAGGATACCTTATACTCCGAGGGGATATCTTTTTACGTTGTTATTCCAGGATCCGGAATTATATTATTGTTCAGAGTTTGTTGTAGATTGTTTTTTAAGTGCTGATGAAATGGAGGAAGCAAGGATACATCCTGCACCTGACGATATTTATAATATTACTAAGGAGTGGAAAAGTACTGATTGGAAAGTTGTAGGAGAATGGAAATTAGAATAATTATAGCGGGGTAGTGTAGTTGTCCTAACACAGATGTCTCATAAGCATCAGAGCGCGGGTTCGAATCCCGCCCCCGCAACCAATTTTTTAAGGAGGGTATTTAATTGCGAGAGGTTAGATTTTTATATAAATGTAGAAGATGTGGGAAGGTATTTGGGAACTCATATGCTGGAGAAGACTTTGGATTTAGGAGATTAATTAATGCTGTCAAAAATATTAAAGAGGGTCCTGGGAAGGATGTATCTTTGTTTGATATTCATAGGTGTAGTAAAAATAGCAATGGAATAGCTGATTTGATAGGATACGAGGTAACAAAGAATTAAAAAAGGAAGGAGAAAGGAAGAATGGCTAACCTTTTAGTAGTTGGTTTATTTTTGATTATTTTATTTTTTGTTTGTTGGGTAGCAAAAGTGGAGTTAAAAAAAATGGACAATGAAAAATCAAAAAAGAAAAATCTCCTTGCAAGAAAAAGTTTTTATGATAAATTAGCAACCGATAAAAAATTTCGGGAAAATTATTTAAAAAATGAATTAAAAAGAATAAGACAACTTGAAAGAAATATGGAGGATGTAAAGTGGCTTTGCCGATAGCACCAACACCAAAATTGAATAGAAAAGATTCAGAAGCTTTTTTAAAACGAGTTGAAAAAGATTTGAAAAAGAAAATTGGATTAATACCAACACTAAGATTGAAAAAAGCTGAAAAAGCTATCCGGAATTTTCTGAGGGGGAATCATGATTAACATGAATGAGGCAATGAGGATTTTGAGGTTATATAGTCATCAATGGGTAGAACCTCTTGCTAAACAAAGGTTTAATACATTAGAAGAGTTTATAGAAGGTGGGTCAAATTATTTTGATGGAGATGATGAGCATAATTTTGAAATGTTTAAAAGGAAAATTTATGAATGGAAAGATGATATTTTAAAAGTTAGTATGAAGGAAATAATTAAGAAAAGCTAGATAAATTTTTGCAAGGAGAAAGAGGATGAAAGAATTAAGCAAGCTGACTAAAGAATTAAATAAAAAAATTGAGGAATTGAGAAAGAATTTTCCCCGTTTGTTTATTGAGGTGGAGTTTAAAGTAAAAGGAGATCGTCTTAATATAGCTTCTTGCAATTGGGAGACTTTGCAGGAAGCTATTGTGCGTCATTATCTGAGATAAGGAGTAAAAATGATTTTACATAATCTGACTGTTACTGGAAAAAAGTTAAAGGAATTGACTGATTGTGATGTTCTAGAACGTAATTCTTTGGATTTGGATAGTTTGGATAGCTTGGATAATGAAAAAGTTGCAGAGATTTATCTTCTACTTACAAATAAATGTTATGCAATCCATGTCTTTTTTGATGGAATAGGATTTTTCGGTTATCAGAGAAAAATAGCATTATTATACAAAAGTGATTGGTGTGGTATAGATGGAGAATTTGAGGATGAGGATTTTGTAAGCAAAGAATCAAAAAAGATTTATGATGACTTGGAATATAAATTAAAAACTTTGTGAGGTTTTTATGTTTCTAAAATTATTTACATGTTACATATCTGTGGGTTTTTGGTTGGTTATAGGTTTGACAATCGGAATGAGTTTGGGGTTTTTATGAATAGGCTTTTAAGTATTATAAAGACTTTTACTTATAAAATAGTTTCACAATTAATTACAATGGGATTGGTTTATGCATTGACACGTGAACTTATGTTATCGTTAGGAATTGCGGGATTGGAACTTATTCTTACCACTGTTTGGTATTATGTTCATGAGCGGTTTTGGGAATGGATTGTATTTAAAAAACAATGGATAAATGTAGAGGATTACTGGGATTATTAAATGAAAAGATACAAAAGCGGGAGTAACATAATTGGAAAAATGTTCCTGCCTTCCAAGCAGATTATTGTGGGTTCGAGTCCCACCTCCCGCTCCAAAAGTCTGGTGGATTACAATGTTTGTATGTAAATTTTGTAATAAAGAAATTGAATGTCCTGCGAAAAGAGGCGCACATGTAAGAAACTGTGTTATGAACCCCAAGAGAAATGAATCAAATAGAAAAGCGAAGCAAACAAATTCAAAGAGATATTTGAAAAAATTATATAAATTTGTATGTAAAAAATGTGGCAAGGTGATTACTTTATTGTTGACTGATAATCAATACAAAAGAAGTAGATGTAAAGACAGGTTTTATTGTTCTAATAAATGCTATTTAACCAGAAATGAAATAATTGTAAAATGTTTGAATTGTGGTGCAAAATTACAATATGATAAAAGAAAAAGAAAGAAAAAATATTGTAATGGAAATTGTTTAAAGGAATATCGTTATAAAAAATATATAGAAGATTGGAAAAATGGATTAGAATCGGGAATGTGTAAGTTTGATATGAATCCAAAGATAAGAAAATACATATCTGAAAAATATAATAATTCTTGTTGTAAATGTGGTTGGCATGAAGTAAATATCAAAACAGGAAAAACACCTTTACAAATGGAACACATAGATGGCAATTATAAAAACAATAAGGAAGCTAACTTAGAATTGTTATGTCCAAATTGTCATTCATTGACAGGAACTTATGGATCCTTAAATAAAGGTAATGGTAGAAGAAGCAGAAAGTTGAGGGTTCAAATCCCTTCTCCCGCTCCAAAAGTTTAACGAAATTAATAGGTTAGAGAAAAGACTTGACATTTATTAAAAATATGTTATAATGTAGTTAAACAATAAAGGATTAAAGTTTTTAAAGAATTATGCCGATAAAGGGGAGGAAGGCAAATGGCACAAAAACATGGGAAAGAAAGAACTGGAAGAACAATGCCATGTAATGTTTGTGGCAAACTTTATACTGATCGTATAGATAAGGGTGCAAATGAGATAACATGTCCTTTTTGTATTATGAAAGGAGGTTTGGTTAAAAGAGAAAGTTCTAATAATAAAACAATTAATTTAAAGGAGAACATTATGCCGACAAAACAAGGACGGATTAAACCAACAGATTTTACATCTTCATTTAAAAAGTTTGTAAATGGAGTAGCCGAAACGATAACCATTAATCAGTACAAAACATGGAAGGAGATGGTAAAGGAAGTTCTTGGAACAGAGGTTTATGAGAAAAACAAACATGCTTCGATGTATCTGGTTTATAAAAAGTATTTGAATAAGAAAAACGATACTAATTTATATTTAGAAAAGATAGGCGAAGATCCAGAGGAAGTTTCAAGGAATCCAGAACCAGTAGCAAGTGAAGTTCCCAAAGCACCAGAGGCAACCGAGCCAGAGGCAACCGAGCCAGAGGCAACACAGCCAGAGGCAACACAGCCAACCGAGCCAGAGGCGATATTAACTGAGGCTGATGTAGAACCAGAAGCAACGATTAATGGTTCTGAAATTGGTGGAGATACGGGAACAGACGCAGACGTAGATAAAAATGAATAAAAAACAAGGAGACAGATAAAAATGAATAAAAAGACTTGACTTCTTTTAATAACCATGTTATAATGTAGTTAAATTAAAAAAGGGAGAATATCATGGGAAAAGTAAAAAGAAAGCAAGAGGTTATAGCAGAAAGTAATTATGTAGTTTGTATAGATCATAAAAATCGTATGAAGAGACCAATTGGTGTATGTTATAAATGTGATAAAAAAGATACTTGCAAAGTTGTGAAAAGCATTTACAATCAATACGATTTTTAATTAAGATAAGGGAGGAAGACTAATGGTAAAGTTTAAGTGTAGGTTATGCGGAAAAAAATGTCATGATTTGAGTGCCCATGTTGAGATAGAACATAACATGGATACAAATGAATATCTCCGCACGACTGGACATTTTGTTAGAAAACTTTATAAAGGAAGAATAGTAAGCAAGAGGTATTTAAAGAATCTTGGAGTGGGAATTACTCCTGAAGAAAAAGCACCAAAACCAGAAATTTTCGAAAATCCTGAAAATCCTGAAAATCCTGAAAATCCTGAAAATCTTGTTAATCCTTCACTCTTCTTACCAGATAAAAAACATAAAAAACAATTATTAAAATGCATTTTGAATGGCGATAACTGCCTTATGGTTGGTCCAACAGGCTGCGGCAAAACAACTCTGGCAACTTTACTGGCTAAAGAGAATAACATAAATCTTTATCATACAAAGTTTAATACAGAGATGACAGTTTCGGATTTGTTGGGACATCCAATTATTACCGAAGATAAAAAGATAGGTTTTGCTTATGGGATTTTACCACGTGCAATGAATTCAAAAGCATGTGGCAATGGTGATGAAGAGCATTGGTTGTTAATCGATGAAATAGATGCCGCTCCCGCTAGAGTTCTTTT